>Ga0210381_10000011_pt1 | contig 35705 bp, 53 predicted proteins | sample PLM1_5_coexredo_FD_155489 | JGI IMG/M metagenome (GOLD analysis project Ga0210381, IMG submission 155489) | Groundwater sediment microbial communities from an aquifer in East River, Colorado, USA - PLM1_5_coex redo | ecosystem: Environmental > Terrestrial > Soil > Riparian zone | place: USA...
CCGCGAGATCTGCCGGCACCGGCGCACCGGTCGGACCGATGTACCCCGGCGCACCAGCGGTAGCCGTGGCCGCCACGATGACCAGCGGCGCGCCGCTAGCGTCCACAATGCTGTACTTCCCCTTAAGCGGGAGAGTCGCGGTGAACGTGGCATAGGCGCCGGACGCTGCGTTACCCACGTTGTCCGGCGGGGTGAACGTCACCGTACCGGTGAACCCGTAGCCCACCGGACCGCCAGCCTTGTCGACCCGCGGGTAATAGATGAACGTCCCTTCCTCCCCGTCATGCTGTAGGAGGAACATGACGAGACTGTCCAATGTGGTGAAGTCCTGGACACCGGTGATGGCGAGTTGCCAGACCCGTTCCGCGTTCTCGCTGAAACTCCCCTCAGGACAGAGCGTGGTAAGCGACACCGCGTCACCACCGGTCGAGGTGAGTCCAGCCTGAGTTACCTCACACTGGAACGTGTGGACCATGCCATCCCGGTCCGTCACCTCAAGCTGAATCCATCGAACGAACAGCGGGTCTACGGAAATGCCCGCTGCGGCTAGCGCTGGTGCTGTCATGCTGCTGTCCTTTCTGGACTGTCCTGTTTAGAAGTAGGTGATGACTTGCACGAATCCGTCGCCACCCTTACCACCCGCGCCGGAATCAAAGCCATTGACGCTGGCTCCACCTCCACCACCTCCACCGCCGCGTAACCCGTCACCGCCTTTGCCACCAGCGCCACCGCTACCGGCGCCACCGCCAGAGCCACCAACGCCAGGGAGCATCGGCGCGGCGGGAGGAACGATGATGTCCGAAACACCATCACCGCCGACCACGCCACCGACCCCCGCACCGAAACTTGTGTAGTTCCATAGCTCAGGTCTGCGGATACCCGCGCCACCGTTGCCAGGGACGTTGCTTGCGGGCATGCCACCGCCACCACCACCGCTGGACGCGCCGGTAAGCGTGGTGATCAGACCAACCGCGCCAGCGCCACCGGTTGCGGTAGAGGCTCCCCCCGCGTTGGCACCGGGGACCGCTGTTCCACCGGCGCCGCTGTTCACCGTCCCGCCAAAGCCAGAGAAACCCTGTAGACCGGTCCACGTATCGCTAGCGCCTGGACCAAAGCGCGTTGCTGAGCTAGTGCCACCGGGGTTCCCGTTCGTGTCATCGGTGGTCACCGCCGCGCCACCAGCGCCACCAGCGCCAACCGCGCCGTTAACCACGGCAGGCAACGCCGATGATGGAATCTCGCGCAGGATGCCCGCGCTACCCGCGCCACCACCACCGCCTACGCGAATCGTTCCAGCGGCACCCCGCCGACCGGACCCACCGCCACCGCCTCCACCTTGGACAATGATGGTGTGCGAGGTTGCTCCCGCTGGTTTGGTCCAGGTGAACGCGCCAGGCGTGGTATACGTGTCGATCTGTGGTGGCTTGACGGTTGGCTCTGGACCGATCGGACCTTGTGGACCCGTCGCGCCGGTATCGCCTTTGACGCCTTGCGGACCTTGTGGACCGGCCACGCCTTGCGGTCCAGCTGGACCCGTGGCTCCGGGCTGTCCTTTGTCGACGAACAGATCCCACGCTTCTGGGTGGGTCGGTGACGGAAGGTTGGTGTTAGGCGCGGTGGCAATCCAGACCGCACCGCCGTAGTCCACAATGTCGTCAACCGCGTACGCGGTGGCAAAGTCCCACAGCCCGCGCCAATTGACACCCTCTGGTCCAGCTGGACCGGTAGCGCCGGTGGCACCGTCCACGCCATCCGTACCGGCGGGACCGGCGGGACCGGCTGGACCAGCCTCGCCAGTCGGTCCGGGGTCGCCTTGCGGTCCCTCGTCGCCAACCGGTCCAGCGGGTCCCTGCGGGCCGATCGGTCCGGGGGGTCCCTCAGGTCCAGGTGGACCAGGTAAAGACGCTGGTGGCGGGTTAGGACGGGGTGGAGCTACCCCCGCGCCACCGCTGGTGGGGTAACAGACGGACGCTCCCACGAGGCAATGAATCACGTACGCGGGGTAGCTCTGCTCACTGATGGTGGCCACCACGGGTTCCACGCGGACCACCGCGACGTCCGGACCGCGCAAGAGGTTGACCGCGACGTCCGCGAGGCTGTCAAGCTCCACCTGTGCGTCCTCATCGGACAGACGGCGGCCGATAGCCCACACAGGGACAGCGAATTGCATCAGCTGGACGTCCACGTCAAGCGTCGGCTTAGCCACCACGTAGCACGGGACCATGTTGGGGTCATCGGGGTGATAGGTCCACGTTTCCGTCCCTGAATGCCGCAACGCTTCCGCGAGAGCTAGGCGAATCTCCTGGATCATCCGATACCCCACACCCAGCCAGCATCGACGTAGTGCTCTATCAGCCGTTCCACGTCGGGGTCACGGGACACCACAATGGACACACCCATCTCCGCGAACCCCGTAACCCCCTCCGGCGACTGCCGACGCTTGTAGAGCCGCGCGGCCAACATGAGTACCGCCTGGACCACGGCGGGTTCCTGGACAAACTGAGAATGCACGCGGTCATAGACCCACGTCCCCGCAGCGGCCAGACACATGCCCAACAGCGCATCATCCTTTGTGGTCTGTGAGCCGATCATCTTTTTGAGTTGGTCCAGTCCTGCGCGCTCACCGCCTCGTGGCGCGCCGGGGGGTGGTGCCGGGGTGGGGTACGTCATTGCGCTGCCTCTCTTGTGGACGGGGGTGACCACGTATGCGGCCGTGGCCACCCCCTGGTCCCCTGATCGCGGGGGGTCAGCCCGGGGACCGTCCTAAGGGGACTACTTGGGTTCCCCGGTTTCCGGCAGCTCGTTGTCCGGTGTGGACGGTTGGCCGCCTGGCAGCGTGTTGTCCGGCAGATCCGGGGGGAACCCCGTGCTGGGGTAGACCGGCTGTCCAGGCAGCGAGTTGTCGGGACGGTTCGGCTGTCCTGGCTGTCCAGGCAGACCGTGTCCGGGGTAAACCGGCGGGGTCGGCAAACCGTGGCCGGGGTACACCGGACCACCGGGCAGCGAGTTATCGGGACGTCCGGGGTGTCCGGGGTTCGGTAGCGGCTGCCCGCAGTCTGGGCACTTGATTTGCTGTCCGCATGTTTGGCAGTACATGGCTCTCCTTCGATTCGTCTTCCGCCGGCGGCGGTTCGGGGTCTGTCTCTTGTGGAGCTTTCCCGCGGCTCACCACGACGCTGCCTGACACGTGCGCGTCACGCTCGTAGTGCCTGAGCGCGTCCATCGTGGTTCCCATGTGGACGCTCCTTACGGCGCGAGGTGAACCGCAGCGTTGGGCACTGGCCGGTACAGACCGACGTAACCCGCATAGGCCACCTGGACACCGAGGACCGATGGCTCAACAACTTGCAACGGGGGGATGTTCTGCTCGTAGACCTCAAGCGCGTAGTCATTGACAACCCAGAATGAGTCATCCGTGACACCGGGGGTGACCACGAGACGCAGACCCACGGGGTTAGCCGCGAGGCTGTCAGCCGACATGGTTCCACCGGCATTCCCCGGCGCCAGGAACGGGAACAGCGGACGTCCAGCGGCATCCGACGCGCCACCCAGACGGGCCCAACCGAGCGGACCCGCAGCGATGACCGTGGGAAGCTCCCCTGTGGACGCAAACACCATGGCCGCAGCGTCATAGAACGCGGCAATGATCTCAGCGCCGGTGGCCGCAGCAGCGAGCGTCACCTTGCCGGTGGACTTGCTCATTTCCGCGATAGCGGCTGTCTCCACCGCTTTGGCGTACCGGCGCGCGAGCTGGCCGATGACCGTATCGAGCGTGATCACATTCCAGTCGAACGTCTGGCGAGCGACGTTGACGTAGCCACCGAGGGTGAACAGCGCAACGTCATCACTGGCCAGTCGGAACGGCTGAGAAACAAGCTCGTCCTTCTGCGCAGCCTGGATACCCACACCGTCCGTGATGTGGTCATCGATGAGTCGCGGCCGGCGGAACGTCGGTCCACTAGGGATGGACTGAACGCCGAGCGCCGTAACCAGCGGACGCGAGGTGTTGTAGGTGTTGATAACCGGACCCACCAGCGCGTTGGGGAACACCCCATCGAAGTTGTCCGTAGTGATGTGTGCCGCTGCGCGGTGGTACCGCTTGATGCGGTCCTCTGCCTCTTGCTTGAGGTGGCCTTTGCCCACGTGGGTGTTGAGATAGTCACGCAGGTACATACCGATGGAGCTGTATTCCACCGGACCGTCCTGGCCTCCACTCTGGACACCCGAACCGAGCCGCGCCAGGCGGTCCTGCGCAGCCTGCGAAAGCTCGATGTCTCCACTGAGGACCTCGATCTGCTTGTCGATAGCGGCGATGCGCTCCCGACCACGCGTGATCAGCTCCTGGTCGTTGTCGCTGAGGTCACGACCCTGCTCCATCGCGGTGTCCGCGAGAGACTTTGCGAGGCTTACCTTTTCCTCGCGTTCCTTGCTGAGTTGCTTGAGCATTGCGTCCATGATGGACATTCCCTTTCCCGTTGTCTTGAGTGGCCTTTCGTCCAGACGTCGGGAGAGGAGTCCGTACTAGCGAGGAGTCGACCTGTGTCGAGGTGTCGCATCATGCGGGGGAGTCTCTAGTGGACTGTCTTGCGGGGACTTGCCTTGCCTTACGGTGTTGCCTCTAATGCGTCCAGCCGCGCGAGGATGTCGGTTAGCTGGGTCTGGATATCAGTGATCGCGGATTGATTAACCGCGATGTCCTGGCTCTGTGTGACGTCCACCGCCTTGATAGCGGCCACGTCAGCCTCTAAGTCCCCCAACCGGTCCAGGATGGGGAGCAGATCCGGCGGGGTTCCTCCGGCTGGTGGGGGGATGGGTACCGACAACACCAGCGTGTCGCCAGTGTCCACAACGGCCAGACGTTCGTCATACGCTGACAAGGGAAGCGCCTCCCCACGGAATCTCGTTCCTGGACTCACCACGGATCACCGACAGGGACCCCTCTGCCAGGCGCGTCCAGCCGGTGGACACTGTGGACACGTACAGATCCCACGGCCACGTACCGGTGAACGCGGAATAGAGGTCCGTGACGTCTGCGGGCTGGTGGACCCAGAGTTGAGTCCCGCTGTCCTGTGTGTACGTCGGGAGCTTGTGACGGGTTTCCAGCGAGGTCCAGGCGCACCGCGCACCGAGTATCGGCGCGGCCACCGCAGACATCACCGTTTCGTCATCGGGTAGCCAGAGCTTTGGCTGCCACCAGAGTCCCTGTCGGAACGTGAAAGACGTACCGCCACCCTGATGGACCACCGAGTGGACTAGCTCCGGTACGCGGTCCAGGTAGAACCGTTGGCCCACCACCACGTCCTGAGACTTCACCGGCGCATCGGGCTGGTACAGCGCGAACCCCTGTAGGAAATCGGTCCCCGTCTCTATCACGAGGTCTACCGCAGCTGCTCTCACCGCGACTCACCCAGCGACGCTCGCACCGCGCGTTCAGCGGGACTAGCTTGCATCCGCGCGAGATCTGCCCGCAACGCGTCCAGCCGTGGGGTTCTGGACCCCGCGTTAGCCCGCTCTGCTGCCTCCTGAGCCATGATCAGCGCTTCCGTGCTGTCCAGGTCACCCCCGGCGCTCTGCGCGTCCCTGGCGTACATCAGGGTGGCACCGACGTAGGCGGGTTCCTCCACCGCCGCAACGTGGTCCACGTAGACGCTCAGCCGGTCGATAACCCCGTCATAGGCCAACCGGTCCCGCAGCGAGTAGTAACCCAGCGACAGACCCTTGTGGGTGGACGTGAGGACGTCCAGCGCGCGCTCATAGATGCCACGGTCCAGGCGGAACCGTGACCACGCTCCGTCCTGACGTTCCTCTAGCGCCACCCCGTGGCCCAACCGGTTGGTGAGGTTGCGGTGGTCATGTCCGTAGTAGAGGACTACCCGATGCCACGCCTTTGCCGCACCGGCCATAGAGCCGTACGGGAACCGCTCACGCTTGTGTAGTCCGTCCTCGTGGAAATCGACTACCTCGCCATACGGGACCACTCGTCCATACGCCTCGTGGGTCCGCTCGTCAACGTCGCGAATCTCCAATGTGGATGCGAAATCACGACGGATGAGTTTGCGCTCTGTCATGACGCTAGCTCTCCGTTCGTCTGCTCTGCGAGTGGTCCGGCGCTACCGGGGGGAGTGGGTGGGTTGCCAGTGAACGGCTGTAGTTGCGGCGGGGTGGCTGGCTTAAGCTCCGCAGCGGTGAGGGGTTCCAGGTTCTCCCATGCCCGCGCCTCGTTAACCCTGAGAACCTTGCAGCCGATCCCCGTTTCGTAGCCTTTCATGCGCTCCACAAAGGATGGTGCGATGAACGATTCAGCGTCATGCCGCGCCACCAGCCCACGCGCGAGGCAGAACCCCGACAGCGCCTGCATGATGTTGCGGGAGATAGCTCGCAGCGTCGCGCGCCAGAGGAAATCAAACGCGGACTCTGTGGTGTTGTATGTCAGCGAACTGTCCTTTACGGACAGACCAACAAAGTAGAGCGGCACCCCGAACACCGATGCAATGCGCGCCTCATCAAAGGTGCGGAGGTCCAACAGACCAACATCGCTCGGTTTGAGGTTGAGGGGGGTGTATGTCAACCCTCCACTCAGGACGGCAGGCAACGTCCCACGGGATGCCGCAGCCTCAGCCCACGACCATTTCAGCTCGTCAGCCTGACGTTTGTTGAGCTTGACCGCAGAGGACAGCACCGCCGTAGGGATGCCGTTGCCAACGGCCAACTCAGTACCCCACCGCTCCAAAGCGTCCGCTGACATGAGGTTGCGTTGGACCGCCTCTAGTGGACCGATGCCGCGAACCTCGCCAGGCCACACCTGGTATCTAATGTGGAGGATCTGTTCCCGCGGTATCTGCCCGTAACCCTCCAATGTGTATACCGGTAGACCCTTCTCCGAGGTCACGGTAACCATGTCGGGGTTCAGCACTACCCACCGCGCCACAGTGCCATCCGCGTACCGCGCCGTGGGGACCACAAACGCAGCGCCGCGAATCAGCATGCTGTTGGCTATGGCCTTGATGGCGTCCACCATCGATGTGTAGATCTCAGGTTCGGGGTTCTCTGTCCACGGTGGAGCGTCAACCGGTGTGCTGTCCTTGGTAACCAGGATCGGCATGGTTCCGAGTGACCGGCCGATAAGGTCCACGCATGCGTACACTGTGGACACTCGACCCTCTAGCAACGTGCCACCGAGGAACCGACCGTTACCGCCAAACTGACGGTTGGGACCATGCTCCGCAAAGAATGGGGGTTCCCACCCACCGGGGTAACCGGGGAAGCGTGTCCCGTGGGGGAACCCCCATCCCCGCGCCTTGTCCTCGTCAGTCGGACCCCATACGTGAGCACCCTCCACAAAGTCGCCTGGACCACCAAACTCAATGCGTGTCTCAGCTGGACGCGGTGGACCTACGAACACACGAGGTCCACCACCCCACCAGTAGCCACCAGCAATGTTGGTCGCGGTGGACGGGCTCTGTGCGTAGACCACGGCGGGACTCACCACGTTGGCTGGCACGACGCTGCCACGTGCGCGGGTCCGCAGAACGGGGAGGTTAGGCATTCATCCGTCCTTAGTAGACGCTGACATTTTGGCCACCCTCGCTGTGTTCCAGCGCGTACAGCGCGTCCGTAGCGGCAATCAGCGCGGTAGGCGGGGTGGGTGCGTTGCGGTTCCACACCCAGCCACCGGTAAACACGCGCGAGCTGGCCGCGCAACAGTCGGAGATCAACGCCGGCGCGCGTCCAATTCGGACGGTCCCCTCTGTCACGTGCTGAGCAAACGCGGCGCACGCGGCGGTGTAATCGACCTGGCGCAATGGCTGGATGCCTACCGAGTAGTCGCGGTCCAGGCGTTCCATGAGATCGACAATGTTCCCTTTGGCGTCAAACGCAACCGCGTCAATCCCGTAGGCGCGGTCCAGCTCTGCGAACCTATCCAGCACCCACGCGGCACCACCGCGCATGTCCACAAGGGTCACTACGGGGATGCCATCGTCACCACGGAACGCAGCGGCAATAGCCGCGTTGCTGCGGTCACTGCTGACGTCCAGACCCCAACCGATAGCGCGTCCGTCAGTCGGTGGCTGCGGGACAGGGACGGCCAGGCGCTCTATGTCCTCATCGGACAGAACAGCCTCAGTCGCGGATTGCTGCCACACACCCAACCGCTCGCGCTGGAATGACTTACGCGACATCATCGATAGTTCCAGGCGGATGGTCCGCTCACTGAGTCCTAGACCGTAGCTCGGATTCTTGGCAGCCCATACACGCGGGTCGTTGACGTCATCGTCATTGGTTCCCCACCACTCCCAGTAGGCGAGGTCCCTAGTGGACGGTTTGTGGCCGCGGGAGCGGAGCTTTGCCAACACCGAGCTTTCCCACGTTCCCGCACTGCTCACGTACCAGAGTTGCGGGTTCGGACGCGCGGACATTGACGGGATGATGGCCGACAGAACCTCGTCCGTGAGGAATAGAGCCTCGTCGAACAGCACACAGTCAGGCGACATACCACGACCGGCTGTCTTGGTGCGGGCCATCATGCGGAACCGCGCTCCATTGTGGAAAATGACCTCTTGCGTAGTCCCGTTGCTGTAGATCTGCTTGACCAGCGGGGAGAGGTAGTCCCCACGGCAGAGTCCTAGCATCAGGTTCCAGACGTCCCGCGCGGTGCGGACCTCGTGAGCGCTGTAGAGCGTCAGCATGTCGTTGTAGAGCAGCGCACCGGCCAGCGCGCGAGCAACGATGAGGAACGATTTCCCGTTCTGCCGGGGGACGATGGCGCCAACCTCGTAAGCCGACCATTTGCCATCGGTCTGCCGACGCGCGCTCTCAGTCAAGATCTCGGCTTGCCACGGGTACAGCGGCATGCCAGCGGCGCGCGCGAGGGTCACCGCAGCGACGTCACGTAGTCCAGGCGGTAACAGCCGCGTGGTTGCGTCCTGACAGCCCACGAGGTCACCCACCGGTGCCACCACCCCGCCGCAGCTGGATTACCAACGCCTCTGCCTCGCTGGGTCCCTTAGGCGCGTCTTTCGCAGCTGCGTCCGCGCGGCGCTGTTCGGCCCGCTGGTGGACGCTCAGGTCACGGGCAGCCGCGAGGAATGCCCGCGTGAGGGTCAACCGCGCTTTGGGGTCCAGCTCTGCGTCCAGCCGCGCCGCGAGATCTTCCGTCATCGCGGTAACCGCCTGGACCACGCCACCGCGCCGGAGAGCGTTGCGGATGCTCGGTGTGCGGGTCACCATCCTGCGTCCCACGTGTCCGCAAGCGGCGCTGCCTGCCGCTGTGAGTTGCAGTCACGATGCGCCGGACGGACGTTGCTGATGACCCAGCGTCCCTCTGGCCACACGCTTACGGGGATGAGGTGGTCCGCTGTGTCAGCGCCAGCCTGCCCGCAAAGGTGACAGTGACGTCCGTAGATGGCAAACATCTCAGCGTTGAACGCCTGGACCCGCCGTCCGTTGACGTATTCCGTCATTGCCACCGCCATGGGAGCGACGGTAGGAGTCCGCGGGCCACAACGTCCACCCACAAAGGACGATTAGCTCAGATTAGTGGATCTTCCCGCGCCGTTGCTCCACATCGGACGGTTCCAGCCTGGCCTGGTTCCACTTTGGACCTCCCAGGAGAGTGAGTCAGATTGACGAGGGATTGCCCGCGTTCCTGCGTCAAAAACGGACATCCGACCCGCACGGCGCTCCCGGCGCGCCAGCGGCCAGAACACCGCCTCAGACGCTCACAGAGCCCGTACCAGCGGCCAGCCAGCGCCAGCCAGCGTCACCACCTGGACACAGCGCAGCGTCCCGATGACAGGCGGGAGCGTGGCTATTCGCTTCCGTGCGTTGTGCCTGTCAATCGGGACGCTGCTGATGTAGTTGTTACTGCCGATGTGACACACCCTTGCGAGCTTATGACGTCACGCTGGTGTCCCCCCACATGGCAGTCTGTTGGCCTACCGTCTAGGCATCACCGCCTTTGTCCACAGTGTCCACACCACCGCTGTCATGTTCCCCTGTCTGGGTAGGGGGACGGTGGTGAGCCCGTAGGTTGGCTGCCTCAGCCCGTAGGCTGCGCATGAATCTCAGGTGACCGATGTACTGGACCACGATGATGGTCAACACCAGCACAGTCGCACCGATCCCCAACGCTATCGCTTGTCCGTTCGTCATTGCGTCTCCCGATACGGTAACCGTCTACGCCAACCGGTACCGGGGTTACTGGTAACGGAAGTCCTTCACTGCCCACGCCACTATCGCTATCAGAGCCAGCGCTATACCGATGCCTGCCAGCGTTGGCCATACGCGTCTCACGTCTGTCCACTCTGTACGTTCACCTCATCCACGACAAGGTAACCACCATCGATGTGTCCCGTTGCCACCCAACCGCATCGCACACACTCGATACTGGCAATCATCCGAGCATTGAATTTGACCGCTTGACCAGCGACGTATGCCGGTCCAGTCGCCTGCCACCCCGTGACCATGACCTCTAGTCCCTCACTGATGAGACACTGTGGACACGTAGCCATCGGACTCCCTAGCAGTAATGCTTGCGGTAGCGCAAACAACCATGCTTAACGATCTCTCTTGTACCCACCGCGTGGACCTTCCCCACCGCGACGAACACCCACCCACCGATGGGGTAGGGGAACGAATCCAACGTGATCGCTGTGTCGTCTTTCTCGCGGTAGACCACTAGTACCGGTTCCTCGCAGCGCTCACACAGTCTCGTGAAATGCTTGTAGTCCTCTTTGGACATAGCCCTGGCGTTGCCTACGATCCCCCCGGACAGCAGCATGGTTAGACCCCCCTACCCTCCGTACCGTCCATCAGGTCGCGGTAGGTCCCTTGCGCTACTTCACCGTAGGTACCGTCCGCTGGTGGCTCTGCGTCGCTCTCAGCGGGCTGGACGTCCTCCTGGTCCTCAGCCTCGTCGCTGCGGGTTTCCTCTGGTTCGGTCATATCGTCTCCTCGGTTCAACCGGTTGACTGCCGCTAGGGTGCGGCGAGCTTTTGCGATATAGGCATCACGCAACACGTCGCCGAGGACCGTCCAGTCTTCCTCCATTGTGTACGGATACCGACCCTCGAACAGTGCCGCTTTACAGTCCTCGTGGCGTAGCCATTTGGCTAACCTCACCCATTTGCGCTCGTCCAGTCGGTCACTCACCCCCGCTTCCCCTTACGTTGTCGCTTGCGCTTGTCGATTTCCTCTGCCATACGGCGCATGTCACCGCGAGCGCTCACCGGTAGATGGATCGGTTCCTCGTTACAGGACGATTCCCACCGGCCGTTCAGAATGCGCCACAGGCAGCGCTGTTGATCGTTGCGACCCAGCAGGGTCACCGTTTTCCCGCAGCGACATGACGCGCCACGGAGCAATCTGACAGCCAGCGCCATAGCAGCGGCCACCGGTCCGTCCATATCGGATACACCGATGCGCGCACCCTGGAACGTCACGTGGCAATACCATTTCGCGGGAGCGTCGGGAGTTTCCTCCGGTGGGTCCGTATAGCCCATGTGCCACGAGATAGAGCCGGTGCGGTCTGCGAGGTCCGCGCACGCTTGAACGATCACCGCGTCATCCTCGTCCAGCCCATCGGGGACAGCGCCGCTAGTCATCTTCCGACACCACCCAGACCTCTGAACGTCCAGTGTGGAGCATGTCGTAATGCCTGGCGCACAGGTGGAGGTGGACCTCTACCGCCTTACCGGATTCGTCCATCCCGCACAGGTCACCGTGACCGGTAGCGATGTCCGTGCACGGCTCGTCTGGACCATCGGTACCGCTCACCGTTCGGCCAAACTCGCACGCACTGTCTACATTGGCCAGAATGATGATTGGCCAGAACTGGACCCCACTCATAGTTCCTCCAAGCGGACAGCCTCAGCGGTATCCACAAGCGCCGCTGTATGCATGATGTGTTTTTCGATGGGATGGCGCAATAGCGCGGTGTAGACGGGTAACACCGCCTGGAACACCCCGGAGCGTTGCCGTGGTGGGTAGCTACGGGCCACGCGGGCTATCAGACCCCGCAGGTTGCGAGCGTCCACCTGGACCGCGCAGCGCTCACAAGCGCACCACCACTCGCCTAGATTCATGTTCCCCGACTGGATACTGACCAGCTTGTATGCCCATTGTGGACCCTCAGCCGAGCAGAAGTCACAGTGAGCGTGCACGCTGTCAAACTCAATCAGCGGCACCGGTACGGGCTGATGGTCATCGGGGTCCAGGCGGTTGTGCTCAAACACCGTGACGTCGGTACTGATGGTCCTACGGCGCGTCAGCGAGCGTCGACACGTAGCGCAGTAGTGATCCAGTCCCCTAGGCATCGCCTACCTCGCTCACGTACACGCTGGTGACACATTCCAGCTCACCGGGGTCCAGGCGACTGGCAGCCACCCCGATAGCGTCCACGGCTGTCACAGCGTCCACCACGTAGGTACGCGTTTTCTCTCCATTGTGGAACACAACCTGCCAGGCGCACACCGCGGGATACCTCCTAAATGGACAGCTGGCCGTCTATGACCTCGGCGAATTTGGGGAGCACTGGCTTACCGTCCTGACGTCCCCACAGGTGAAGCGCAAAGTTGTGGATATTGACGTGTTCCTCTGGTGGCGGAAACACCATGTAGGCGTACCCATCCGAGAACACCGCCTCGTATAGCGCTTTGACGTCCTCGTAGCTCGGCATGTGGTCCACCCATGCGATTGATGCGTGGGTCCACTCCGCACCGCCGTGGCTGGACGCGGTGATGATGATGGACCCGCTACCGTCGCGCCTCACCATGTGCCAACCGTCCGGACCGAACTGCTCAGGTGGTTTCCACAGTCCCTTGTCTAGCGCGCGCCGTACTCGCAGGATGTCGATTCCCGTAGCCACCTCAGCCACCCCAACCGGTGTAGTCGTCTTTCCACGTCGGGTCATCGTCCTCACCTCTGTGTGTCAGAGCGTCCATAATGGCCAGTCCCGCGAGTCCGATCACCAGCAACCCCGCAGCGATGACCACCACCACCTGAGTCCCTGTCATGGCGGGGTTGCCTCGTGGAAGACGTGACAGTTGCCGCAGTAGCGGTTAGCGACGTCCTCAGCCTTATAGCTGATCAGCTTGCAGTGTGGACAGACGATGCCCGGGGGGAGCGCCGCGATCACCACATCAATGCGCGCGTTCCACTCCGCAGCGTTCCCCGGTGGCTTACCCGTCATCACGCTCTGAACCACGAGACGCGCCGCGTGCGCGCTGATACTCACGTGTGCCAACTCAGCGCGCGACGCGACCAACGCCAGGATGAGGTCCGATGTATACGCCAGGACGTTGCTGAGCATCTTGTTTCGCGTCACCGCAGCCAGCAACGCGTCCACCTGGTCTTTGTCCATCATGGTCGGTCCCTCATGTCTGCCTCTACAGCGTCCCGTTGGTTCCAATCGATAATCGTGGTCATGACGTTGGACCGCTTGGCTAGCTGTCCGATGCAGTGCGTAGTGCCGTTGGAACGGTCCCGCAGGAACGCCACCGCTAGGCCGCCGCCGGTATCGGAGAACACCCCGACCATTTCCGCGTTGCGCGCGAACCCCGCTCGCTTGCCACCACGGGTCCAGTCCGCTGGGTACCGGTAGACCACCACAGAGCCGGGGGACAGGCGGTTAATGTCCTCAGCCCACATGTTGGCCCACCGGTCCGCACCCAACACTGCCGAACCGTGGAACAGCTCCATCCGTCCATTGTGGTCGTCAATCAGCCGACCCAACACCGCGTAGACCGTGGTCCGCTGGGTCCACGTCCGTGACCCCGTGACCAACACGCGGACGTGTTCAATGGTGGTCACGGTTGCCACGTCCAGCCGGTGGCTGTTGCCGTTGTGCAAACAACTCACGCGGGTCCACGTCCAGCTCGAACACAATCGCGGCCAGCATGTCAGCCCGTGGCATCTGTTTGCCCGTCTCGATATTGCGGATGGTGGAGTACGATGCGCCAACCACCCGGGAAACGTCCTCAATGGACAACCGCGCTGCCTCGCGATACTTCCGAATTACCTCGTGGTGAAACTCCCCGGACAGCGGCTCTGAATCGCCACCCCATAGCTTGAGCTTTGCCACGCCTTACCCCCTGGTGCTTAGTTGAGGCGGTCCTCCGTTCCGAAAGCAAACCTCACCGCTGGCCCGTCGTTAATGGACTGTCCACATTGGGGACAACCTAGGAACGGCAGCGGTACCGCTTTGCCCGCATGGATCGGACAGCCGCACTGCCTGATCGCGTATTGGAGTGTCAAGTCACGCATCACGTAACCGCAATGTCCACATTGCTCAGTGATAACGCTGTCGTTCATCGGTGGCACCCCCGGTGCGCATGTTGGTGGACGCCTCATCCCATAGCGTCCCCGTCCAGCCCGCGTGACCCGTTCCAGCTGACGACACGTACAGCTGGTCCCGGTTTCCCCCACGCTCTGTGCTGGATTCCCTTGTGGACTATCCCTCTACCTGATGCCTTTGAGCTTCCGGATCAATGGATAGTTGTGCATGTTCGGCCGCAGTAGCCCGCTGTCATCGAAGTACGTATAGATGACTTCCCCCGTCACGGGGATGATGCAAATGGACGCCGATAGCCCGTAAACCCTTGCAGCCTCACGGATGTACGCGGCAAACGAGGCAGGCTGACACGTAAACTCAGTCCCCGGACGCGCGATGAACGCCTTACCGGGTTCCAGCTCGTGAATGCTGAATCGCTTGAATATCCCCGCGTACTTCCCCGACTCCAGGTTAATCTTCGACTTCCGTCCATCCTGGACCTTGCTGACTGCGCGCCTCATCCTGAGAACTCCGCCGTGGGCAACGTCGGTTGCACCGGTACGGCGCGCGCCTTACGGGCCAACGGTATGGGGGGTGAACCCGCTTTCTGCTTGATGCCCAGAGAGGTCCACGCGGTAACCGCACGCATAGCCTTTTCGTGGCACGGTCCACAGAGGTCCAGCACGTAGACCTGCCGACCCACAGCCAGCGCGAGCACCAGCGCCTGGTCGTTGTCCACGTTGGACTTGCACTTGTCGCAGGTCACTACCTCAACCACGACCGTAGCCATAACTGTGTCCCCTCGTCCGCACCGAACCGGCCACCTGCGCTGTTAACCCCTCATTAACTGAGAGGTATTCATATCGACACAACCGGTTAGATGGCCGACTCAACTCGCACATATATGGCCATGTCAACCCCTGCTGGGAACTTTTTTCGATGGGGTGGGCTCGTTTGGCACATGTGAATGGGTATGTCCGTAAATGATATGTCGGACAATTTGTGCGACGTCCATAGGGGACCCGGCGGGGTGTAACACAAACCCGCACGTCAACGTTGGCATAGACCACTCTGGACACGGGCTCAGACCTCCCCGTTTCGCTCGCACCAGTCGATGTAACCCCACAGCATCGGGAGCGCCAGCCCACCGCTGGTGATCACGTACCAGTCCTCTGGGTTCGCGCGGCCACGGCGTTTCGCGATGACCACCCCGCTGTTGTGCGGGGAGCGCTGGACCATCACCTCAAGCTCTGGCAGCCAGTGAGGTAGATCCACCGTGGCCCAATTCTTGACGGACACCACCAGCGGCAGACCGTGGATGTCGCCGGTGTCGGTGGCGCGGTGGCTGGTGGTCCGTGGCCGGTGCATCCGTTGACCCAGCGGCGCGAGCAACCTCAGCGCGCCGTTCTCCCCCTCGTTACCCTTCCGCATATTCGCTGACATCGTTCTCTACCTCCGTAGTAGTTCGTAGGCGCGGGCAGCCTGAGCGGGAACCACCCCGTTGCCGAGCAACCGCAGCGCCGGTACGCGGTCCAGGCAGTCAGTCACGTAGCCACGGGGTACACCCATCAGCCACTCAGCGAACCGCGCGGACAGCCGCACCGACCCGCGATCGTTGGTCATGGTTGGCGCCGGTGGTTTGCCGTAGCGCCGCGCCTGGATAGCCACCGCGTCCACGAATTCCCCGAACCGTTGCGGTTGGGTCGCGGACGGAAGCGCGAGATCTCCCTTACTTCCCCGCTGGTTCGGTCCACCGTTGTAACCGTCGCTCGCGCGCGGTGAGGGGAGCAACAACACCGTGTCCTCTAGCGGTATCCCCTGATGACGTCCAGCTGCGCGGCGCTGTTGCCAGTAGGCGGGACTACCCGCGCCACGTCCAGACCCGTCACGCGCCACCACGGTGGGCAGCAGGAACCGCGCAGAGCCACAGGGGACCATCGGAACGCGCCGGACGTCGCGGGAACGCTGACGCTCAGCCAGAAGGAACACACGGTGGCGGTGGTGAGCCATGTTGACGTGGCACGCTCCGAGCGTGAGCCAACGGACCCCGTAACCCGCCTTGCGTAGGTCTGCCAACACCTCACCGAACAGCGCGCCGTTGTCGGCGGTTATCAACCCCGTGACGTTCTCTAGCAACACCTCAGCGGGGTCCAGGTGGCGCACCGCGCGCCGGACATGCGGCCACAGCCACCGGGGGTCACTACGTCCGGCCCGTGGTCCCGCTTGACTCACCGGCTGACAGGGGAAACCGGCGGTGAGGATGTCCACGCCTACATGCCCGTTCCAGCGCACGCGCGTGATATCGCCAAGGTTCGCTACGCCTGGCCGCCGGCGATCCAGCACTGTGGACACATCGGTGTCGACGTCCGCGGTAAAGACCAGGCCGACATCCTCCACCTTGGACAGTCCTAGCTCTAACCCGCCGTAGCCCGTGCATAAGCTACCCACCGTCGACATCACGTCAGCGTCACTATCAACGCCGTAACCAACGCAATGATGACTGCCAGCGCGGTCCCTATCTGTAGCCACGACACGTCAATGGTGGTGGTCTGCGCGCGCTGTTCCTCGCGGTAGATCGCTGTCCGGCGGAGGATGGCCAACGCGGACACCACAGAGGACAGTGACGCATACGCGATAGCGTCGGACCCGTCTGTCAGCTGGACCGCGATGGCCACCAACCGTCCGCGTTCCTCGTGGCGGTACAGACCGACGCGCCGGACGTCACCCTGGCGAAAGCTCCCGCCGCGCATGTTGGTCCAGGGGTTACGCGCGAGGTCCGGGGTCACCACAATGTCGGGCTCTCTGACGTCACGGACCACCCCGCACCAGCGGCACCGGTCACCATCTGTCCACTCAGGACTGTGGCCGCCGGTGTCGGTGTCCTGCGAGTACTGGCAGAACGATGGGTCAACCTCGGTTCGCGGTTGCATTGCGCACCTCGTCACATTCGTAGCAATACGGGTATGAATACGAGCCATAGCGACAGACCAGCGCGCGGCAGTCCTCACACGGGCCAGCGTCAAGCGGCGGAGTGGCCACCCACTCAGCCGTATGGCGTCCAGCTGCGGGCCAGTAGGTACGGACCAGCACCCATGACCAGGCGGTGGGGTACTCACCGCGATGCCACCGGCGCGGCGGGTCTGGAACGCTCACCACGGCACCGGGGAACGCGGACAGCAGAACACCGAGGGTTTCCCCTAGTGAACGCTCAGCGGCGCTCTCAGCGTGGTCTATGCACGTCCCCCGCTTTGACTGTCGCGGCGCTTTCCAATTCGTCATTTCTTTGCATTGCGGCCACGCGCATAGCAATAGCTCGCGCGTCAATCGCATGCGGTCTGTCGGTGGCCTAATCACCGGTCACCTGCGTAGGTGAATGGGTTGTGAGCGGGACAGCGAACCGTCCAATAAGGCTTGCCATACCGACCCACCCCGGGGTCCGTCGACAGGCAGATTTGACACTCAAGCGGGAGCGATTCGAGCGCCGAATCCTGGTCACTGTCCGTAGTGGACGAGTCCACAATGGTGCCCGATATGACTGATTCCGTTTCCCCGTTTCCCCGTTTCCTAGGTTCAGGAGTCGTACTGACTACCGCAACACCTGGTTGGGAAACGGGGAAACGGGGAGACGAGGAATGTCCACCCTCATCCACTCTGCGTAACCGGTACCGGACGTCCCTCGCGCCACCAGCACCGAATACTTTCTCGGCATTGATGGCCAATAGCGCCTCACTTAGGCGACGCTTATTCGCGAGTCCCTGTCCCTCCGCAGCCTCCACAATGTCCGGTAGGGATAGCGATTCTTCACCGTCCAATTCGCTCAGCAGGTTGACCACGAATTCCTCATCCGCGCGGCGCTTGCTGCGCTTGCGGGACCGGTCCTCCGATGCCTCTTCACTCGCTTCTGACATGCGCGGTGGCCCGTCCAGAGCGCCTTGCGCGTCGACACCCACCACGCCACCCCAAACGATGTATGGAATGTCCTCAGCGTTGCTCTCAACGCGGTAGGCGAGCGACGGTGGCCGCCGCGCGAGGTTGGTCTTTACCGCCGCGAACACCTTGTTAGCGGGGTCATTGCGGTCTGCCGTGACCAGGAACGTGGCCCGCGCCGCGCCGGTGAACGCGATCGACCCGCCACCCCGGTAGATCGCTTTGGTTCCCTGCCCGCCTTTGTTGAGGTGGCGCACCGCGATGACCGCTGCGCGGGTCCGCTCTGCCAGAGCTTTGAGCGGCTGTAGCGCGCGCCTGACGGATGAGTCGTTGTGGGTGTCGGTGTCCCCGCCTATGAACGCCATCAGCGGGTCAAAGAAGATCGCTCGCGCGCCGGTGGTCCGCGCTAGGTACTCCACCCTCACCAGCCCGCTACCAAACTCAAACGGTTGGTCTGCCGTGATGCCGTGGGTGATCAGGTGGACGTCGGAGAGCTTTGCTCCGGCTGCCTCTAGCCGTGGTCGGATGGTGTCCTCTTTATCGTCCTCTGCGGACACGAGGATGACCGGCCACGGACCCGCGCCGTTGGTACCGTCCGGCATCGGCGCACCGGTAGACCACCGCGCGGCTAGGTCAATCGTCATGATGGACTTACCGTCGCCGGGGTCACCCTCCACTAGGGACAGCTTGCCGAGCGGGAAGTAGTTGTGCCAGGCCCACGACACCTTGCGCGAGGGAACATCAGCGGCCACATAGGACATGATTTCCTCATGCTCTGGCAGCGGGTCCAGTCCCTCTATCCCGTAGCCCGATTCCAGCATGTCGGTAACGTCCTTACCGACCATCGGAACCACTGTGGACACTTCCCTGGCGTAGCCTCTGAGCGCAGCGGCCACGCTCCGAGCGTGCGCACGTCCGGGGACGTCGTTATCCGCCACCACGATGACCACACAGCCGCGCAGCTGTTCCGAGTACCCCGGTAGCCAGACCCCCGCACCGCCAGCGTTGCACGTGGCTATGAGTCCGAGGTCCATAAGGGAGTGGACGTCTTTCTCACCCTCCACCACGTAGACCGTTTCGCCGGTGGTCCTAGCCCACGCTAGTGCGGCTGCCTGGTAGAGGATGCGCTGAGCGGGAGCGGGTAACCCCGGTACACAGCGGAATGTTTTGGGGTTAGCCCACCGCTCTACCGCGTAACGTAGCTCGCCTTGCTCGTCGCGGTACTCATACAGCGCCACACGGATAGGTGACCCCATGATGTCCTTAAAGGACAGTCCAAGCGCACGCAGAATGTCGACCGTCTGACACCCCGCGTGACACTTGACCACGATGCCACCGTCCCGTCCTGTGTCGACCATCAGGGAAGACACATGGTCGTCATGCGCGGGACAGCGTGCTGAGATTCCGCTAGGCAACTCGTGAGTTGAGTCCAGGCGAGCCACGAAGGATTCAATGTCCATTGTGGCCACTCTCTACAGAGGGTGCGAGTCATCCCGATTGAATCGAGCAATGATGTTCGCACAATTGAGCGGGTCTGGATCGGCAGTCACGCAACGCCTACCCAGCTTTTCGGCTGCCATCAATGTGAGCCCGTGGATGCCAGCCCGCGGGTCCACCACCACCTCGTCCTTATTGGACAGAACCTCGAGAATTTTGATGAACATCGATAGCGGCCGGCGGCCGTCGGTGTAGGTGCTGATGTCATCGCGGACGCGGTGATAATCGCTCGTCAGATCGAGCTTGACCGCTGCGTCCGCGAACAGCACCAGCGGCCAACAGTGCGACTGTCCCACCGGCATAGCCTCTGCGGTGTTGTGGATGAATTGCAGCGTCCAGCGGTATTGCTTGTCCACTCTGGACATAACCCTGGCCATGTCGTCAACCTCAGTCGCAGCCGCGAACAGGTCCACGTACTGAGCCAGCCAGAACATGTCCGGCCCAACTTCCCGGGGTATGTCCACATAGGCTAGTGACGGCTGCGTGTCCCGCAGGATGGCCACGAACGGGTCCTCACTGGCGTGGCCGCAGTAGAGCCGATGGTCACCGAGTACCCATATCTGTCCAGGCTGGACGGACAGCGAGGTCACGTCACGACTGACCCGCTGCGCTACCTCTGCCATCGTTTCGGACGCTCGCAGGTCAGCAATGCGCCGGTAAATCGCGGACACGCTGACCTTTTCGCGGTTCATCCCGTCTTCCACCACGGCGGGATAGTCGGCAAACGCTCGCGCGGTGGTCCGCAGCTGTTTGGGTAACGCGGCATGCTCGTCCGACAACCCCGGCGCATGCGTGGCCGGTCCCAACAGCTCACCTAGGCGACGGACCACCGCCACGTGTGTGCGCTCAGCCTCCACCACCTCCTCTTTGAGTTGTCGCAACCGGTGACGCGCACCCACCAACAGCGCGGACAACTCTGCGAGGGTGTCGGGGTCCGTGATCCCCTGAATCTGGTCACGTAGCCCGACAGCCCACCGTCTGATTTCAAACGCCTTTGCCTCTGTGAGGTCCAGGCGCGCGACATCGGTTGACACCCTCTACCCCCTAGAACGGGATGCCATCCTCAGCCGGTACCGGCTGAGTAGGCGGTTGCGCGGGCTGAGCGGGTCCCTGAGCGCCTTGCGGGGGTTGCTGGTACCCCAAACCACTAGCGCCGTTGGGGTAGGTCTGGACGTGTTGCTGGTTCGGGGGTCCAGCTGGACCAGCGGGCATCGGTGGAGGGGGTGGCGCTTGCTGCCCGTAGCTCTCCACCGCCGGACCCGTGGTCATGTTCGCTCCACCGGGGACCAGTCCAGCGTCCGCGTACTGGACCGCGTTGGGTTGCTGCTGCGGTAGCGGCTGCCCGTACCCGGGTTGCGTCCCTTGTGGATACTGGCCGGCTGGTGGCTGCCATTGTGGCGCGGGGTTCACCGGCGCCTGCCCGCCTGGACTAGCGGCCATCTTCCGTGATTCCTCGTGGAAGTTGTTGACCGCGCCAGCCACGTGACGTTCCAGTAGTCCAGGGTTCTGTGCCTGCCAGTGCGATGCCACCTGAGCGTCATAGTCCCCGTACCGGTCGAACACCACGGACTTACCGTCCGGCACTACGCGGGCCAACAGCACAAACCCCTGTGGATACGCGCTGAGTTGCGAGAGCATCTTCTGGCCGAACACCAATCGATCCTCATACGCCTGGCCAGCGAACTGTCCCGTTAGGACAATGAGTGTCCCGCGGGCTGCGGGCTTTGCGCCAAAGCTCTGCGTCTGGACCACGGGGTGGTAACCACCCTGAATCCAGATCACCGTCTGGTTGTGGAGGTTGTCCCACGAAAACGACTGGACAGCCTCAGGCTGGTTCCATGCCGGTGCCGGCGGTGTGTAGCCACCTTGCTGCGGTGGCCATTGCTGCGGTTGCGGTTGCATACCTCGTCCCTCTCTAAAGCTCTCCGAATTCGTCCTCTGCGGTGGGGTCATCGTCTTCTGTTGGTTCGCGCCACAGGATGATGGCTCCCGTTATCAGCACAGCCGCAGCCACGATGACCCCACCGAGACAGACCGCAAGCGGTGTGCTCACTTGCTTACCTTGTGTTGACAGTCGCACCACGTCCCCTTAGGACAGTCGTGGTGGTCGCCTACGCGGCACGGTCCACATACGAACGTCACCCGTCATCTCCTGGTCGGGGTCCGCTCTCGCGCCGGTTGGTCAGGTCCTCAACTTTCTGGCTGATGGCATCGACAGTCGCGAGCATCTTGGACTGGTTCTCCATCACTGCCAAGAGGTTGGCGTAGATCTCGCCGAACGTCCACAGTGTCGACTGTCCCTCTGGGACACCCCGCATTCCACGGCCATCGTATTGCCATGGAAACGCTTGCATGTCCGCTTCGCTGTAAGCCATTCCGTCCATCCCCTCAGGTCGATACGCCTCTGCTGCTGTGTCATAACCGGTGCCGGTGGCATCGCTGTAACCGGTGTTTCCGTGCTTCCCGCTGATGTGTACGTGGTCCTCATGCGGGTCCGACCCGCTGTAGTTGCTGGCCGCGAATCCGTTGCTACGGCTGTAAATCTTGCGATTGAAGATCACGTATTCCAGGTCCGTGGTGTCCTCTAGACACCAGTCCTTTACCGCCTCCCCGCGCGCCGTGTCGCTGTACGTCATGACATCGATGGCGTGGACGATGTCTCGCGCGTCGGGGTTATGGTCGGAATTCTTGGACTGGTGCGACTGGTCCCCAATGGACCAGATGGTGATTCCGGGGTACTCGGCTTTAACCGAATCGGACCGGCTGTCCAGGTTCCCCGCGAGGCTCCAACTCATGCTGTCCTCCTGTCTGTCCCGTTAGGACACTTACTTTTTGACCTCCCCTGGACAACCGATGGTGAGATCTGTTGACCCCGGTAGGTAGTGGGAACACCACGGACACAACCGGTCCGGGGTGGCGCGCGCTTTCTCCGGCGGTAAGCCTCTGAGCCGGACCAGCCGGTCAATAGCCTCATCAGCCACCGTCTGGTCAAACGGCGCGCGCCAGACGTAGACCCCCGATAGCTCGCCATCTACCGGCACCCACGCGAGAGCAACGGTGCGCACGTCCTCACCGCGAGCTTTGAGCGCAGCGCCGTACAGCTGGACCTGTGTCAGGTATTGCGCGGATGGACCATCCCGCCGGATATGCGAGATTTTCGATTTGAGTGAGGACTTCCAGTCGATAACCGTTCCAGTCCAACGGTCATAGAGGTCTGCCGTGCCAGGCGTCCCGCGGTACTCCACACTGGACTCCACGAGGAACCGTCCAGAGCCACCGTCAAGGCGAGTGAAGATCTCAGCCACCGCAGCGTGGAAACCGGACCCCACCAGCGCGCGCAGCGGGTCCCGTAGGTTCGCGTGCGCCGGTTGCTGTTGGACCTGCGCTGTAGTCCAGGCGGTGGACGTCGCGGGGTCGGAGCGCCGGAGCTTGTAAGCCAACCGCCTGTCACACGGGTGACCAGCCTCGCTACTGCCTAGGCTCACCTGAGTAGACCGCGCCGTGGTGAAGCTCCCTAGCGCAATCAGGGTGCGCAAGACATCGGCGAGCGCGTATGCGTCTGGGTCCAGGGTTGGCGCCTTGACTGGTTGCGGTTGGGCCCACGCTTGCGCTGGTTCAGGTGTTGTCATGGCGGTATTCCTTGGTTACCAGCCCGTTGACGTACTTCCCCCGCGCATGCGCTGGACGCCAAAACGTACCAACGTCGCGGCCAAACAACGGTCTGTCCTCTGTGTACGTTGCATAGTTACCGCGGACCATATGCAACGCGGTGGTGTTGTCGCCGGATCTTTTCGACCCACCGACGCTCGCCGGTCGGTCAAGTCCAGGGATGTCGATAACGTGATGCTCATACCGCCACGGGTGCCGGTGGCGCTTCCGTGGGTCCCCTCGTGTCACCGGACGCGTCGATACGTTGCGACAGTGCATAAGCGCTAGCGTGTCCAGCGTCCAGCCCGTAAAGATCTCTGCTGTTTTCTCTAGCGAACCAGCGGGCCACCATTTCTGACCTTGCGCATCCATCACAATGGTTTGCCACACCGCTATGCCAGTGCGGTCATACCCCACCCCTATCGAAATTCGGGGACTCACAACGAATCCCCGACTGCTATCGATAAACACGGTGCCTATCAGGACACCGACCACATTGGAGGGAGGGTTGGCTTCCGGACCAACCTTGAACCGACTCATCCCGCTACTGAATTCAGATACGGGGATGTCCTGAAAGCAGCTTGCGACCCGTTCGGTTGCGCCTGGACGCGCGTCAGGCGCTACTACCTTGTGATGCTCAATCCACATGAGACTGTACGGAGGACGTACGGCAATCGCGGGGTCACGGTCTGGCACCCACCCATAGGTAACAACTTTCATCGCACCGGCTATGCCGCGAGCGTTAGCAACCTCCGCCAGAGGTGTTCGCTCGGTAATCATGTTGCCGTTAGCGTCCGGCCCCACAACGTCAACGCCGTTGACGATTCGCCGGTACAGGAACCTTTCCCCGTCACCCATCGTCCCGCGCTCCCCGGTGCTTCCCCACCAGCGTGAGGGACGTCGCGGTGTTGTCCTTTCTGTACTGTGCGAACAGCGCCGGACGCTCAGCGGTAAACCGCGCGATGTCGATACCGCGCCTGACAGCCACGGTGAGCTTCACCCGTGGTTCGTGGTCCACCAGTCCAAACACCACGTTGTTGTCCCGCAGGAACGCAATCAGGGTGTCTCGCGCCTTGTCCGCTTGCTTGGCGTGGTACTTCACCCGTTCGCGTTCCACGGTGTAGACCCGTAGCGCTTCCACCATGTCCGGCGGTAGCTCTACCTCTGCCATGTCCTCGTATTCCTCGTCCGCATCCATTGTGGATACTCCCTATGCCGCGGGCTCGCCTTTCGACAAGCGTCCATATGAGGCTGCCGCCCGGTTTACGTCCACATCGGACATCACGTACGGCTGGTCCAGGGACTCAAGTCCTGGTATCACGGGCTGTACCCAGTCGGGCCGCGCGTGCTGAGCGATGTAGCGGTCAATCTCGGACTGGCTGATGTAGACGCGCCAACCTCGTTTGTTGTAGCGGATCTCTCTGTCCCGCAATGCGCGTTCCAGTGTGGACATTGAAATGCTTAGCGCCTGGCATGCCTCGGTTCGTGAGTACCAACGCTCACCGCCGATCGGCTTAGGCATGTGAACCCCCTAGCTCGGTGGGCTGTTGTGGGGGAAGTCCACCGCTACCGGCACCGAGGGTCAACCACCGATTAACTACCGTCGACAAAGGACAATGACGGAACTACTGGCGAGTAAGGAAATGACAGCGGTGTAGTTCAGAGAGTGGATTTTGGCTCAACCGCTTGGTTTCCAAGGGGAGCGTTCAAGATTCGATCCATTAAGGATGATCAGGAATGTAGCGTTAATGCTATAGCGCAAACACTCTAGTGTATTTGCTAAGACGAATGAAGATCGCGTGAGAATCCCTAGGGAGACAACGAAAAGGGGAGCGTTACCCCCGTGGCAACGCTCCCCCTAGCTTCCGTCGTGGTCCGTCAGGCGGGCTCAGACGGGTCCCACCGGTCCACGCCATCGGTCCCGCAGTGAGCACCCTTGCGCCACGCCTCACTCAGCCGCGCAGTGAGGTCCGCGAACGTCCCCACGGTCGGACGTCCCTCGCCTTGCGCGGTTGAGTATTCGATCATGTCCGCGCGGATATCCCTCAGGTCTGCCTTGATCGCTAGGCATTCCTCACGCTCGCTCTGGCACGCGGTCATACCCAACAGCGCGCTAGCGGCCAACACAGCGGCCACAGCGGCGCGCCTGACGGTTCGTTTCATGGTTGCGGTTCCTCGCGGTGCGGTGGGTGGAACCCACGAGGCTACCGACGCGAGCGGCTAGGTCAAAGCGGACATACGGAACGGGAGCGACTTCCGTCACCCCCGTTGACTTCCGTCACCCCGACCGGTCATGATCTCGCTGTCGCGCTGCCCACACGGTGTGGGTAACGCGGTGGATACACCGTCTGACCTGCGTAATCCCTCACATGTGTTTACCTCTGCGCACCGTTCGGCGCGGGGAGGTATACCCTAGGACTCGCACCACCCACCAGGACGAGAGGCAACACCGTGACCAGCGCTTTTAACCCCCGCACCCACATGGAAAAGATCACCGCAGAGGCAGCCGAGCTAGCCGCGTTGCTCGGTGAGGACTGGACTACCGAGGGGAACCTAGGCCAGTCGGTAGTCCACCGCACCAAGATCGTTTCCGTCTCGATGTTCGGTGGCGCGGTGAGCTACCGGCGCGGCGGTGAACACCGACGCTCGCTGTTCGCGTCCACCAACACCCCCGCCGACCTTTGGGAGTGGGTTGCACAGGTGGCCATCATCGCGGACCCGCGCGACACCGCAGCGGCAGGCGTCCGGCTGATCAGCATGGAAGATCCAGAGGGGATTGCGGGGGTGGAGGCTCAGCGCGCCGCTGAGTACGGGACTGTGCCGCTGGTGGCGCGCGCGACCCTGGAACCGATCGGCGCGGCCACCGTCACTGAGTGGGTGGTCCAGCTAGGGGAGGAACGTCCTAGCCGAGTGTGGAACTGGACCGACAGCCGGTACTCACCCCACGACAGTGAGGCAGCCGGACAGCAACACCTAGCGTGGCTGGCTGTCCACCACGGCACCGACGCGACGCGCTTCCGTCTGTTGGTCCGCGTGACCTCGGAAACGATCATTGCTGAGGTGACCCTGTGACCCGCCGGACAGCCGTACTCAACCCCGTGGCCACCGCGCGCATTGCGGAGCTTGTGGCCACGTTGCGGGAGCGCGACACGGACCCCGCCTACGCCACCGCGCCGCGCCTGGACACGTACGCGCGCATCTCGCCATCGGCAGACCCCACCGCCGTAAAGGTGGAGCGGCAGACCACCGACGTTCTGGAAATGTTGCTACGCGGCAACTACCGGCTAGGGGAAACCCTCATTGACTGGAACCTCTCAGCCTGGAAACCGCGAGGCAAGCGACCCGCGTTCCTCAGCGGGCTAGCCCGCGTTGCGTCCGGTGAGTCCAACGGCATCGCAGCGTGGAACAGTGACCGGTTGACCCGTCAGCTAAGCGAGGCTGAGCAACTCATTGCGGTGGCCACCGTCAACCGCGCAGTGTTCCTGAGCTACTCAGGTGAGTTTGACCTGTCCACATCAGACGGACGGATGATGCTGCGTCTACAAACCATGTTCGCTCAGCAAGAGAGCGACCGTAAGTCAGAGCGACTGGCACGGAAGTACGCGGCGCAACGGGAGGGTGAGGGACGCAGCGACGGACTAGGCGGTTACCAGTCCACGGACGTGTTTGGCCACGGGGGACGCGACGAGGCAACGCTTACGGCAGAGCGTGACGCTATCGCGTGGGCCATCCCAGAGGTCACCAACGGCGCTACGTGGCAAGCGGTGGCGGATGAGTGGAACCGGCGCGGGCTGTCCTCACGCGGTGGACAGCGTTTCAACGTCACTAAGGTGTCCACAATTTTGCAACAGCCGCGCCACGCGGGTTATCTCACGCTAGGGGACCACGGTTCGCGGACCATCGTGGGTGAGGCTCACAACGCGGTGGCCATCGTGGACAAAGCCACGTGGTCACGGTTCACCGCCGTACTCGCATCCCGCGCAGAGCGCAGCGGGGGACGTCCAGCTGGAACCACACAGACTCACTTGCTCGGTGGGTTGCTGCGGTGCGCAGAGTGTGGAAACACGTTGCTGGTGTCCGGCCCGTCCTACCGCTGTAACGGTGCCATCGGTTGCCGACGCGTCACCGTCAACGCTGCGGTGTTGGATGCCGTGGTGGGTGAGTACGTGGTGGAGACACTGAGCGACCCGCGCAACGGTCACCGAATCGCGGCGCGCAACAGCGAGCGTGGCCGCATTGAGGTGGAGCTAGAACGGGTCCGCGAGCGTAAGCGCCGGTTTACCGCGCTGTACCAGGCTGGCAGCCTTGATGATGATGAGTACGTGCGCGTCACCACCGACAACGCCACGATGGTCCGCGAGCTTGAGTCCAGGCGGGACGCGCTCACCGATGACGGACAACCGGCGCGGGTCCACAGTCGCGACGAGGCTGAGCGGGAGTGGAGCAAGTCAGAGGGGAACCGCGAGGAACGGCGGGAGCTAGTTCTCTCAGCGTTCCCGCTGGGTATCGCGGTGCGGTTGCCGACCGTGGCGCGGGTCAAGTCCACCGCAGCCAACACACGGGACCGACTCAGCCGCATCCTGCCGGGGTGGCTAGAGAGCATCACGGCACAACGGGCAGCCTGACAGCCCGCACACAGACCAACGGCGCGCTTCCCCGGACGAGGGTGGGGAGACGCGCCGTTGGTGTCTGTGCGGACCTCTCAGCGGGCTACAGCCACCACGGGACCATCCCCGGTAGCCCACGCGGTCCCGTTCCAGTGCCGGTGAATGCCATCACCGGTGATCACGTGCTGTCCCACGGTCCAGAGCGTGGCGGGACTCGCGGTGATGCCAGCCATGGCCGCAGCGTTGGCGGGGACCACGCATCCCGCTGGTGTGAACGTTCCGGGGGTTCCCGCTGTTGCGCCGGTAGCGGGGATGTCCGGCGCGTTGGGGTCCTCATCGGTGTAGCCGATACCGGACGGGTCCGCGTATTGGCGTGGCACGGCTGTCTGCGCCGCTGCGGTACCGGCGCCGGTGCCTAGGTGTTGCGGGTCTGGACTGTGTGTGAGTGGACCGGACATGCCTGGTTTCCTTCCATTGTGGACGCTCCCCGGGTGGGACCCGTCAGCCTGACGCGGCGGTGGGTGAGTACTGGAATGCGTGGACGTAGACGACGGTACCGCCAGAGGAACCAGCCTGGTACTCGCGGCCAACAATCTGGACACTGGCCGCTGTAGCGCCGCCGCAGGTAGCGAGAACGTTTGAGTTGTTGGCGGTGACCACCACGATGGGTGGCACGGTGAACCGTCCAGCGGGGAAGTTGCATTGAACCTGCGAGAACCCACCAGCCGCGATGGCGGGGAGGTTCGCGATTCCGAACCACGAGGCAAACGGAACGTTGCGGATAACCCCGCCTGTCGGTCCAATTGCGACAGACCCGTCACGGTTGATACGGAACCGGTTGACCTCCACCCCGTTCTCAATCAGTGCAATCGCAATCTGACCACCGGACATGAGATAGACGCGAGACTCTATCTGGTCCGGTGCGAACAGTCCACGGATACGGAACGTGTCCCCGGTGTCAGTGTAGTCACCCATGATGAGGTCACTATGGAGCGACAGCGCACCGTCAACCTCTAGCGTGGACAGAAAATGCGACGCCAGGCTGGCCGTACCACCGTCCCATGTGGACGAGCCACCGACACCAGCGGTGATGACCGCAGCGACGCTATCGAACGTAGCCAACAACGCGGATTCGCCAACGGCAGGAACACCACCGTAGAACGGCAACGCGTCGACAACCTCCCCGCTGCCATCGTCCACACTGCACATGAGCGTCACGGGGTCCACGGCGGTGACCGTACAGAAACGCATACGCGCGCTCAGCGGGTCACGCGCTAACGCCACCAGCTGCTCAAAGGGGTTCTGCGGTCCGGTCATTGGACTTGCCTCTTTGCTATGGCCACGTCTACCTCGGATATCCACACCAGAGTGTTGGCGGGGAGGGTGCCGGACCCGTCAGCGTTCAGCGACACGTCAAACCCCACACTGAACGTTCCACCGGTCCCCACCGTGACGTCAGCTGACACCGTGCGAGTGTGGTCCTTTTCAATCTTGGTGCGCTTAGGTGTCCACGTGCGACCGGCCTGGTTTGGGTCCACATAGGAACGAATGTAGATGGTGCGGGTCTTGCTGCGAATGTTGAACCGCACGCGGATACGATGCTCCGCGGGCATGGTGAACACATTGGACGATCCGACCTCGGTGGTCGCGGACCCGTTGGACTTGAACACCATGTGCGCGCCACCGTCTGTGAGCGCACCGCCGGTAGCGTTCCAACCTTTCTTGCTGTTGCCTGTGGTGTCGACCGTCTTACTCGCGACGTCCACCCAGTCGGCATCATCGCGGACCTCTTTGACGTCGGTAGCCTCGCTGAACGTCACGCGGGGGGTACGTCCCCACCGGCCAACGCTGTTATACATCCGAACGGTAAGGGACCACGCATCCTCAGCGGTGAGCCCGATTGTCCCTCCTACTAGGACACCGCGCTGGCCGGTCCCTTCCATGTTCTGTACGCGGATGATGTCGCCTGACTCAAGTCCGTATATCGGCCCGGTGCTCACAGTGTAGTCCCGCGCCACGGTGAGGGTCTGACGGATGGCTGCGGTACTCAGCGCTTCCGCTTCTGCGTCGGTGATGGTGTTAGTTGAGTTGACTTCCAGCGTGACGCGTCCGAACGGTCCACCGCTGCGGACGTCGCTGTCAGCGTCCACATAGGAGGTCACGATGCGACGCTGACGGATCACGGTGCGAGCACCGGCCGTAGCTGTCTCGGTGGTGTACTTCATCAGCGCGGTGTTGACGATGCCACGGCGGTCCATTACGGCGGTTGCTTCCACGAGGTTGCCTAGCTCACCACCGCGCACCGTAACGTCAGACGGGTCCCCCGCATCCCGCGGAATCACCAGCTTGTATGCGGACGCGCCAGTCAACGGCATCGAGATCTCTCGACCAATGGCGTTGGTCAGGAACTCAGCAGCGTCCACTCTGGAACCCTCGCGCTGGATACGCGCCTTTGGCTTTGTCGTGGGTGGACTCACGCCAGGGTCGAATCCGTCGGGGTCCGTCCACCATGGAACGATGCCGGCGAGCGGCTGTCGCATGATGTAGCTAATGCGGTCCACGTACGTCTCTGTGGTGAGTACCTGTCCCTCTTTGAGGGTCTGTAGTGCCATGTCCTGTGTCAGGCAACCGGCATCCTCGCCAGCGAGGTCCACGCTTCCATCCAGGTAATGCGGCGTGGCCGCGTTCAGACGGAAGTAACCCAACGGCGCGGTGAAATACGTTCCGTTGGTGCGGGTCACCTTGTGGTGTAGGCGTAGCCAGGAACCATAGATGCTCGCCACATCGAAGATGTCATCTAGCGTGTTGGTCCAGCCCAACACCGTGATGTTGCAAGTCCGGCTAGGCAGCGTCCCTAGTGGATTGATGGTGATAGAGCCGCTAACCACCAACAGCGGTTCCCACGTCCCACCCTCAGGCGCGCGGACATAAGCCAGACCCTCAAGAGTGTGGGTACGGCGCTCTACATCGCGGACGTCGGGGACGGTTACCAGCATCGCTCAGCCCAACGGGATGGCGAGCCAGTACGCCTGATAGGTGTTGGACGATGGATTGATGCGAGTGAGGTTCATAGTGAACCCCGTCGCGTCGCTACCGGTCACGGATGCCCACGTGGTCGCGTTCCTCGCGGTAGCCATCACCACCGGGGTTGCTGCGTAGGGTCGCGGGTAGTTGACGCGCACGCTTGCTGTTGCTGCGTTTGCGAACACCACCGACGCGTTGCCAGTCTGAATCGAATCGTCCAACGTAACCATGTTGGTCAATAGGTCAGAGGCTAGCTGGGTCATGTCTGCGGGGATGTCAGCTACGTCCGTCAGGTCTGGCACCGTGGCGGAATAGATTCCCTTGGTTACCTTGTGGCTCATAACTAGTCCCGTCTCGTCCCCGTAGCGACGCTCAGATAGTTGGCATACCGCGCTTTCAGCTGCGAATAGAGGACCGGCGGTGGCGGGTCACCAGCGTGCGCCAGGCCGCCGGTGTTGTTGAAATGGTCTGCCCACGTTGGACTCGCTATCCGCGTGATGGCGTAGTTCAGCGGGTCGTCAACCTCCACATAGTCCATTGAGAGCGTCCACGTGTCGCGGGAACCAAAGCGGGTAAACGTCGCGTTGCCAATCGCCATCATGCAAGGCGTCCAGACCTTTGAGTTGCACATGGTGAGCAGCAACGGCGCGCCGGTGGCCAGTAGCCGCTCTATGGCCACGCGGCTGTCCCTACCGGTACGTACCTGAACCCCCGACGCGTCGACGTAGTTGGTAATCAACAGCACCAGCGTCCCGCGCCTACCCTGCCGGACATCGAACACCACCAGCGGGAGATGCCGGCCGCTGATGTCGTATATGGACTGTCGCGCTGGTTCCTGCTCATCGCCGGTGGTCACTACGATGACGCGCTGGCTCAGTGCCGGCTTAGTAATGTCGCGCAGCCAAGCCACATTGGACGGTGTGTTGATGTACGCATAGTCATAGCCTGGATTGTCAGCCGTAGCGGTAACCGGCGCGAGTACGTACTTCACCGAGGTACCCAGCGGTGGCCGGTAGTCCTCACCGTAGCCCGCGCCACCGCTTATCCAGCCGGACGATTCGTAACCCACGATGGTCTGTAGCGTGGTGGAGAACGGGTCCAGGCGCTTGAGGGTGTAACCCGCGGGAGCGCCAGTCACGGAAAACTTGACGTAGCCGTAAGCGTCCACGTAGGACAGTGCAACGGTCATCCGACCTGAACCACCTTCCGCGTAGTCAGACCGCGTACCGCCGTGGTGGCCGCGTTGCGTACCTGGACATTGATGAGGTCCGACAGTCGCCGGTCCTGGACCTGGACCACAACCTGTGTCGCGGGACCAGCCAGAGCGCTAGGCATCCCGGGGAGCGCGTTAAGGCTGGTGTGACCTCGTGGCGCGGCCAGCGTGACATCAGGGAACATACCCAGACCCCGCGCGGCCATCAGCTGCGAGTCCGCAAAGGACTGTTGTCCGATCGGCTGGTAACCCTGTGGCGCAGACTGTGGCGCGGACTTAGTGCCACCGCCACCAGCGGGACCAGCGGACCAGCCAACCTCGCTGCGTTGCAACTTGTCCAACAGCCGTTTGTCCTCGTTCTCCGCGAGGTTGATAGCGATTTGGACTTGCTTAGGGTCCGTCAGATCTGACAGCCCGCGCCGCGCGGCATCCAGTCCGAGCAGCTGAACGTCCGTCTTGAGCTTGTCCGGGGTCTTGAGGAGAGTGTCCACATAGTCCTTTGCCTCAGCCTCAGTCATGCCGAACTGTTGCGCCATAGCCATAAGCGCCTGGCGCTGCTTGCCATAGTTCGTGAGGATGTCCGCTGTGGACTTACCGTTGGCCCGCGCGTCTTCCAGCTGCGCGGTAGTCAATGCCTCAATCGCTTCCGCCTGACTGTCCAGCGCCTCCTGGTTCGCGCGGCCCTTCTCGGTGCTGGTGTCCAGCGTCTTTCCGTTTGTTTTCAACGCCTCTTTGAGCTTGTCTAACCCCTCCTCGTAGTTGCGCGCAGCCTCGCGAGCGTCCAGCGCGTTTCCATTGAGGATGTCCAGCTTTTGGGTCAACCCCTCCACACTCTTGCGCGCCTCGTCCGTCGCGTCCGCGTAGGCAGCCCAGTCTTTGCTAGCGGCCAGCGCCATAGCGGCAGAGTCGTTAGACGCTGCGGTGGCAGGCTTGGTTACCGCTGTCAATTCCTTGGTGCCGTTGATCAGCTTGTCAAACTCTTTGACCAGGTGAGGGATGGTGAACACTGGACCGACGAGCAACCCCGTCAATCCACCCTTGACGATGTCGTTAGCCAGGATCTTGTTTAGTGTCCCCAAAAACTGGTTCAGCATCGGATTGATGACGGAACCCATCTGGTCACCGAGCACAGACATGTTGTCGTTCAATGTGGACATCTGGCCATTGACGCTCGCCGCTTGCTCGCTGATGGAGTTGGGGAACATCGCGCCTAGCTCTTTCCCCATAGCCTCAATCTCGGTACGGGTGAGCTTTCCCTGGCTGGCTAGTTCCTGTAGTTCGGGGATGTTCTTACCGGTGGCTTTGGCCAACGCCTCCCACGCGGGTACGCCACGCTGCGTCAGCTGTAGCATGTCCTCCGCGTTCACCTTGCCACGACTCAACATCTGGCCATAGATGAGCGCAACATCCTGGATCGGCACCGACGTGGCCGCAGCCACCGCGCCTAGGTCCTTCATCGTTTTCAGTAGCTCCGATGAGGACACACCCATACTGACGAGGATCTTTGCGGTGTCGACCAATTCGGGGAACTCAAACGGTGTGGTGTTACCAAATTCCTGGATGTCGCTGAGAATCTTGTCGACGTCCCCGCCGTCGCGAATGACATTCTTCAATGCGATGCGCATGGTTTCCATGCTCGCGGCGGTCTGGCTGGCCTTGACCTCTAGCGCTCCCATTGCAGCCACAAAACCCAGCGGACCCAGACTCTTGGCAGCAGACAGCCCGCTGAACCCCGCTGCGTCCGTCGCTGCGGTCAATCCCGCTAGCTGCGCTTTGGCCCGACCAAAGCCAGTTACCTCCGGCTCGATCTTTGGGTCCATCCTGTCCAGCTGTTTGACCGTAGCCTCAAGCTGACGTAGCTGTTTCTGAGCGTCCTTTGTGTCCACACCCATGACCACGCCACGCGCGATCTCGTCGCGGAGAACGGCCATCTTTGCTTTGGTGGCCTTGATTGCCTCGTCCCGCACCGTGACTTTGACTGGCGGAATCTTGGTGTTGGCCAACGCGTCAAGTTGCTTGTCTGTCTTGCCTGCCGCCGCGCCGAGCTTGTCAAGCGAGGTGATCGCTGGCGCGAGTCCAGTTTGGACACCCTTGCTGTCCGCGGTGACACCGATCGTAATGTCATTGCTAGTTGCCACGGTTGGCCGCCTTGACCACAGCTACCTTGATGCGCTTGCGGACGCCTTTGAGGTCCAGGCGCACCGTTGGCCAGAACCAGTAACCGCGCGTGCCTAGGAACGGGTGAAACTGTCTGGTGGTATGGCGCTTGACCACGTACGGGAGTCCCTTGCGCGAGCGGGTCACGTAGGCGCGCTTAGGACGTCTGCCACCGCCGTACTCAGCACCCTTGGTGAGTACACCCCCTAGCGTTCCTGACCCGCCAGCGTGCGCTCTGGCACCGTTTTTGAGCGTGGATACGCGGATGGTGCGGGAAGCAATCGCGGGGATGCCACCAAGCCCACCGGCGCGCCTACGCATGTCGCGGGCCATCGGGGTGACCTCCTGTCGCGTGATGTGGTCCACCGCCGCAACCTGGACCACGCTAGGCATGCGACGCAGCCGGTTGACCACCGTGTCTAACCCCTTCACCGTGATGCCCACTCACTGCCTCGCTTCCATTGGCCACATGCGCGCCAGCTCTGTCTCTAGCTCCGCTTCCGTCTGTACCCGGGGAGCGTCCACTGGGGACGGTTCCGTCAGGATGTCGATGTACGTCGCTACTACGTCCGGACCTTCGCTTTCGAGCGCGGACGGGAGGCAGCCGACCCTGAGCGCGAGGTTGACGAGGGAGCGTCCGTAGCTCCCTCGCGGGTAGGGTTTCCGACCAACGTGGGATTAGGAATCCCTCGGACCTCCACCGCGTGTACGTCAAAGTCCTTATAGGACGCGAACCGGTCCCCGTACACTCCTAAGCGGACAGCGGCCAGATAGGCAATCTGCGCGGTCTGCGTATAGCTCAGCGGGGTACTGAGCCACGACTCCCCGTACTCTGCCTCCCATGCGCGGATGTCGCGCGCGTCCTGGTCAATCTCAGTGACGGTGCCATCGTCCAGCTCAATCGCGAATCTCTGTCTCATGTGGATACTCCCTCGTCCGTGATGAGTGGGTGGCCTTGCAGCCCGTGTCCCCTCACAAGGCCACCCACCGTCCTATGTGGTGCCACGCCAGGCTAGGCGTGCGCTCCCGCTGCCCACGCTGTACCGGACCAGTTGAAATCGAACGTTCCCACTGTCATCTTCTGGCCCGTGGTCCAGGCGGTGAGCGGGGATGCGACGTAACCCAGACCAGCGAGCTTTGCCGCGTTGGTGGAATCGCTCGCGGTGATGGTGGCTTCCGCTGGGAAGACGTCCCCCGCTTTGGCTGCGGACTTCACCGGCGGGGTGGGAGCAACGATGTACGTAGTCCCGTTCCACGCAGCCTTTGACGCGTCGCCTAGGACCACGTACAGACCCGTTTCCCATGCGGTGGTGGGGTTCGCGGTGAGTCCCGCAGCGTTCAGTGCCGCGAGATCTGCCGGCAC
>Ga0210381_10000021_pt1 | contig 29991 bp, 29 predicted proteins | sample PLM1_5_coexredo_FD_155489 | JGI IMG/M metagenome (GOLD analysis project Ga0210381, IMG submission 155489) | Groundwater sediment microbial communities from an aquifer in East River, Colorado, USA - PLM1_5_coex redo | ecosystem: Environmental > Terrestrial > Soil > Riparian zone | place: USA...
TGTCGGCGGGCTTGGAGCCAGCGGACCGCACGTGCACCTTGCCCGCAGACAGGTGCTGCGCGAGAGCGGCTGCCATCTGAGAGCGGCCGGCGTTTTGAACGCAGACGAACAGCAGTTCAGGAACGGGTTTGATTAGGCGCCCATCAGCCTGGGCGGCGGCGGTGAGCTGCTCCCTCGCGAACCGGGAGACCAGGAGTGGCAAGAAGTCTGGGATGGTCGCCGTTGGCTCCAAGGCCTCGCGGGCGTCGGCAACAGCTCGGGCGATCGAGTCTCGGGAGAAGATGCCTTCATAGGTATAAGCAAGGTCGTCAACCAACCGGTAGTAGTCGGTAGGACGGCCTAGCGCTGGCTGGCTGGAGGGCTCAGCGGCGGGAGCTGCGGCCTCCGGTGGCGTCGAGTTCACGTCGATTCTCCTGGGTGATAGCAGTGAGTGTTGGCCGGTGGTAGATGGCCCGGGCCAGGCCGTAGCCGATGGCGCCGCCGGCAATCTGGGCAAGCAGGAACATCGGCACCGACGCAGGCGCGATGCCAGCGAAGGTGTCGGAGAACATTCGGGCGATAGTGACCGCCGGGTTGGCAAAGCTTGTGGAGCTGGTGAACCAATAGCCGGCGGTGATGTAGGCGCCGACTGCCCAGCCGATCAGCTGGGGCCGTCCCGAGCGGCTCAGCGCCGTGATAAGCAGTACCAGGCCTGTCGTGGCAACCACCTCGCCCAGCCAACGGCCTGGACCGCCGCGCTCAGTGGTGGACAGGCTGACCGTGGGCTCGCCGAACATGAGATTTGCCACGACGACACCGACCAGCCCGCCGAAAATCTGGGCGGCGACCGAGGTCACCGCATGGCGGCCGGCAAGTGCTCCGGTCAGACCTTCGAGGGCTGTGACGACCGGGTTGAACGCCGCCGACACAGGTTGCAAGGCGATGATCAGCGCAGCCAGGGCGGCGCCAGTCGCCAGCGCGTTCTCCAGGAGCTGCAACCCAACATCGTCTGGTGACAGCCGTTGGGCAGCAATACCCGAACCGACCACTGCCATGACGAGAAAAGCGGTGCCGACCAGCTCGGCGACGGCGCGATGTCGCAGAGCTGGTCGGTCACTCGATAGTTCAGTCATTGGCAGCGGCTGCCGGCATCGAGCCTGTCGCTGCAGCGGCAGATACGGTGGTCGGCTTTGTGGCTTGGACGATTGCGCTGTGCATGCCGTCGGCGGCCTGACGAGTGAACTGAACGCTGACGTCGACAAACCCGGCCGCTGCCAAGCCTTCGAGGTATTCAACCTTTGAAAGCGCGCCAGCAACGCAGCCGACGTAGGAGCCGCGATCGGCCCGCTCGGCCGGGGTGAGGTGGTCCTCGGCGACAACGTCGCTAATCCCGATCCGACCGCCGGGCCTAAGGACGCGGAACATTTCGGCCAGCACTTTCGGCTTGTCGACTGACAGATTGATCACGCAGTTGCTGATCACCACGTCCACCGACCCGGCGGCCAGGGGAACCTCCTCGATGGTTCCCTTCACGAACTCGACGTTCGTCGCGCTGGCCTTGGCCGCATTCGACCGGGCTAACTCGAGCATTTCGTCGGTCATGTCAACCCCATAGGCGAACCCGGACGGCCCGACCCGCTTCGCCGAGAGCAGCACATCGATGCCGCCACCAGAACCAAGATCAAGAACCGTCTCACCCTCCCGCAGCTCCGCAACCGCGAGCGGGTTCCCGCACCCCAGACTCGCCGCCACTGCCGCAACCGGAAGGCTGGCTCGATCAGCCGCAAGGTACAACGCCGAACCGAAGCTGTCGTCGGCCTCCAGCACCGTCGGCCCGCAGCAGCTCGCCGACGCGCCAGTCTCGGTTTCGGCGCTGGTAGTGCAGCATGTTTCCCCGTCGCCACAACAGGTGGCATGCCCCTGACCGGATGTGACCGTCCGCGCCGCGGCAGCGTAGCGTTCCCGCACCTGCTCTCGCAGCGCCTCTGAAGTCGTGCCTCCTACCATGGCAACTCTCGCCCCTTTGACCGTCCCATTGATATCTGTCGATGTGAGATTGTAGCGCTTGTCCATTGAAGTTTGTCAATGTGTGGGATGATTGCGGCATGCCGACGACCACAGTGCAGGTACGGGAGCCGACTGAGCTGCCGCTCCTCCGTGACTGCTGTTCACCAGTCGTCGGGCAGATCATCGCGGCCTCCGAAGCCGAGACATTGGCGGCCCGCTTCAAAGCGCTGGCCGACCCCACACGGCTGCGGCTTATCTCCTTGGTTGCCGCCCATGAAGACGGCGAGGCCTGCGTCTGTGAACTCACTGATCCTGTCGGGCTCTCCCAGCCGACCGTCTCGCACCATTTAAAGATCTTGGTCGACACCGGCATCCTCATCCGTGAGCAGCGCGGCAAGTGGGCCTACTACCGGCTGGTGCCGGATACCTTGGCTGACATGGCCAGCATGATCATTCCCGGCGGTGGCTGAGCGTTCAGGGCAGCGGCATCCATCGTGAGTATGGGACGCGGGCCAGCTATTCCGGGTTCCGCCCAACGAGACCTTGACGACGCGAGAAATGCCATATCGCACTGGGGCTTCTGCCCAACTGCTCCGCAATGTTTTTCTGTGACAGTCCTTGCTCGTACAGTGCAACCAACTGAGCGGTCTCACTGTCGCTGAGCCGCGGATGGCGTACCCGCTCGCCAGCTTGACGGACCAATCGAAGGACGCTGCTCTTGGCGCGAGCCCATGCCGGCCAAGTTCTGAAGCCGTGCCCCGGCCAGATACTCAGCGACCATGCGCTCGATCGTCTCAGCGCGGAGCCCGCTTGCAGACCCGACGTTCTCGGCGACGGCCAGGGCGCCGAGGTGGGCGAGCCGGTGGTCCAGCTATCACGTATGTCAGCAGGGCGGGCTTCAATTTGAATCGTCCAGGCCGACAAGAGAACGCCTAGCTCAGATAGAGGCATTCAGGTTTCTAGGAGCCGTCAGGCCGCGAGCACAGCAGCAAAGTACTGCAGCAGGTCGGTGCTAGATGTCTCCGGGATCGTTCGTCCGTCTTATGCAACCAAAAATACGTACTAGTGGACCGCAACTGAAGTTGTTTGCGTATCAGCCACTGCCCGAACCACTCATAACAATTGTGCTGCTATCGCAGCGCTACTTCATAAGGCCGTTGAGGCAATGCAGATGCGTCGTCCCGTGATCTGCACGAAAACAAGACCGGACTGACCTGCCTGAACAAGGGGCAGGGTGGTGATCCCTATGACAACCGACGCCCCCGGCGTTTTCATCAGTTACCGACGCAAGGAGAGCAGCCCTTTCGCTGGCCGCCTCTACGACCGTCTCGTCGAGCGCCTTGGGGAGGCCCGCGTCTTCATGGATGTGGACTCGATCAGACCGGGCGAGGACTGGACTGAGGCGATCTCGCACGCTGTCGCCCAGTGCGGCCTCATGCTCGTCCTCATCGGCCACCAATGGGGTCAGGTGCGCAGGGGGAGCTCTGCTCGTATTCGTGATACCGCCGACTACGTGCGCCTTGAGATCGAGGCCGCGTTCGATCAAGACATCCCGGTCATCCCGGTGCTGTTGGAAGACGCCACGATGCCTCGCGAGGCCGACCTGCCCGAGACCTTGGTGAAACTGTCCCACCTCCAAGCAATGCGGGTCAGGCACGAGTCCTTCAAGTCTGACTCGGCAACGCTCTTCACGGTCGTCCAAGAAGTTCTGGCCGCGCACGAGAAGGAGGGTCCGGGTCGTGGGCATGCCGTGGTCAACAACATCCTCGCGTCGCATGAGAAAGACGAAGCAGTTAATCGCTCTTCTGGCGACCACCAGGTGCAGCCCGACGGCGCAATCGGCGGAAGCCGGCGCGTTGGTGAGCGAGCAGACGCGCCCCCTGTCGAAGCCCGTTCACGCCCTCGTCCCGGTCGGGCGCGTCGACTTCTTGTTCCATTGCTCTTGCTCATCTCCATACTGGCTGTTGGGTTTGCCATCTGGGCCGTCAACCCCACGACCACGCCTGATCAGGCGTCCGGCGAGGAGATTCCCGAGTCTGTCGACACTGCCGTGAACCCGTTTCTCGAGGGCGTCGAGCCAGACGCGCCGGTGACACGGAAGCCCAAGGCTACGGGCGCGGTGAAAGGTGACATCCCAGGTCTCTACGGTGGAACTCGACGCAAGACGAGCTGTGATGCGGCGAGGCTAGTTGACTTCCTCCAAACCCATCCGGACAAAGGAGCCGCCTGGGCCGGCGCCGTGGGGATGAGCCTGGATCAGGTACCGTCCTTCGTGGCTCAGCTGACGCCAGTCATCCTTCGAGCAGATACACGCGTCACGAATCACGGCTTCGTGGGCGGCCATGCAACGACCTTTTCCTCTATCCTCCAGGCGGGCACTGCCGTGCTCGTCGACAAACACGGGGTACCCGCTGTCAAATGCTTCTGCGGCAACCCGTTGACGCCGCCCCGCTCCGATCTACCACACCCCTACCAGGGCAACCCGTGGCCAGGTTTCGATGCACAGAACGTCATCGTCGTTAAGCCTGCGCCTAGTGCCATCAAGTCGTTCACCGTGGTCGACCCCACCACAGGGAAGAAATCTTCGAAACCAACTGGCGTGAGGATTCTGCCGCCCAAGCCCGTGAAGCCGGTCCAAGAGACACCCGTCAGCGCGGAGACAACCACTCCGCAGTCACCGAGTCATTCGCCATCTGTCACCTCCAGCCCTGCTGACACCGCAAGCCCGACGTCATCCGTAGCTGCCCGCACAGCTGACACCGCAAGTCCGGCGGAATCAGCTGGATCTACAACCCCCGGCTCCACCATCGGATCGGAGTCGGTCGGCCCGACGGGATCAGTCACGACAGATCACCCCACCGGCGGCAGCTCCCCAGACCGCGCGGAGTCCACGGGAACTGGGCAGGAAACCGGCAGCGGTAAAGACAGCGGTAAGGAGGGTGGCAAGAGTCAAAAGAACAGCGGGAGCGGGCAGACCGAAGGAGACGGGAGCGGCAAAACCCAAACCGGGACGGACAAGAAGCAGACCGGAACGGATAGCAAACGAACCGGGACGGATAGCAAACAAACCGGCGCGGATAACAACGGAGACAAGGGCACGACTGGGGGCGGGGGTACGAATGAGGACGCCGGAGGAGGCGCGACCAGTAGTCCAGGCACGGGATGATTGTTTGACCGCCCTGTTAGCGGCGCTGCTCGTGATGAACGGGCGGCCGCTGGATCTGCTGCGCCGCCGAACACGTTCCAGCGATCATGAACATCTGGTACCCCGGCACGCAAGGCGGCTACGCGGCCGCGAACCTGCTATTCGGAGCGGTTTCGCCGGGCGGGTTCAATCCTCTCACCCCGACCATTGTTCGGCCTTCTCAGTGCGCTTTCGACGGTAGCGCCCGAGCTGCTCACCGATGACGGGGTATTGCCGGGGGGTACTGGCAGGGGCTCCCATCGGCCCGCTCGGCCGACTACCGTCTCCCGTATGGAGAACCGGAACGAGGTTCGCGAATTCCTTGCCTCGCGTCGGGCGAAGGTCACTCCCGAGCAGGCGGGAGTTCCCCTTCAAGGCGGCCAGCGCAGGGTGCCCGGGCTGCGCCGTGGTGAGGTCGCGATGCTGGCCGGCGTCAGCAGCGAGTACTACACCCGCTTGGAGCGGGGCAACCTCGGCGGGGTGTCGGACACCGTGCTCGACGCCGTAGCGAACGCCCTTCAGCTCGATGAGGCCGAACGTGACCACCTGTTCGACCTCGCCCGGATCGCCGGTAGACCGACGAGGCGGTCCCCGAAGCAGTCGATGCCGAAGACGGTGCGGCCCGTGGTCCAACGCCTTCTCCGACGCGATGACCGGAGCCCCCGCATTGGTCCGCAACGCCCGCCTCGACATCCTCGCCGCCAACGCTTTGGGTTATGCCCTTTACTCCGAGGTGGTCGTCAATCCGGTCCGCCCGGCCGCGTGACCGTGCACAGACCTTGCACGTAGCAGTACCCGCTTCTAGGTGGGCCAGATTTTCATGGGACGGCCATTCAGCTGCCCCTTCGACGACGACAGGAGCACGAACCATGGACAAGCGCACGTTGGGCACAGGAGGCCTGGAGGTCTCCGCGATCGGGCTGGGCTGCATGAGCATGACCGGTGGCTACAGCGACAAGCCCGACCGGAAGGAGATGATCTCGCTCATTCACACCGCTGTGGACCGCGGCGTCACCTTCTTCGACACCGCGGAGATCTATGGTCCATACGCCAACGAGGAACTCGTCGGCGAGGCGCTCGCCCCGTACGAGGGCCAAGTCGTCATCGCCACCAAGTTCGGGTGGGACATCGATCCGGTCGAACGCAAGCCAAGAGGGCGCGTTACGAGCCGTCCCGAGGTCATCAAGCAGGTCGTCGACGGCTCGCTGCAGCGGCTGGGCGTCGACGCCATCGACCTCTACTACCAGCACCGAGTCGACCCCGACGTGCCCATCGAGGATGTCGCGGGCACGGTCAAGGAACTCATCGCAGCCGGCAAGGTGAAGCACTTCGGGATGTCGGAGGCGGCCGCCGGGACGATCCGTCGGGCACACGCCGTCCAGCCCGTGACCGCGGTGCAGAGCGAGTACTCGCTGTGGTGGCGGCGTCCCGAGGAGGAAGTGCTGGCTGCGTGCGAAGACCTCGGCATTGGCTTCGTGCCCTTCAGCCCGCTCGGCAAGGGCTTCCTTACCGGCACCGTTTCCGCGTCGACCAACTTCGATCCGACCAACGACATCCGTAGCACCATCCCGCGCTTCAGCCCGGAGGCACTCCAGCACAATCAAGCCGTGGTCGATCTTCTCGCCAGCATCGTGCAACGCAAGGGCGCCACCCCAGGCCAGATCGCCCTGGCCTGGCTGCTGGCGCAGAAGCCCTGGATCGTCCCGATCCCGGGTACGCGCAGGCTGCACCGGCTGGAGGAGAACATGGGCGCCGCCGATATCGAACTGTCGGCCGAGGAGCTCGCCGAGATCGAGGACGCCGCGTCCAAGATCCAGGTGCAAGGTGGCCGTTACAACGAAGCCGGGGAACGCATGACCAACCTCTAGATCGGCCCTAGCGACGCCCTCGGGGAATCGGCGAGCTCTTCCAGATGGTCTTCAGTGGGGATGCGGTTGCGGCGCGGCCAAGCGCGGGCAGCCCGTACACGTCCTCGATGGTGCGGAGCAGGCCGTAGTGGTTGAGCCGCTCGGTATAGACACCCGGGCGTACGTTCGCGCCGACGATGATGGTCGGGATCGATTTGACTGTTCCGCCAGCGTTCTCGTCGAAGGTCACGACGAGCAGGCTGTTGTGGCGTTGGGCCCAGCGCGCGTACCGGTCGAAGTGCTTCTTCATCCAACGGTCGCCAGTGCGGATCGAGCAATCGTGCATGTCATGACACATATTTGGGCTCACGAACGACACAGCGGGCAGCTTGCGGTAGTCGCGCGGGAAGTCTGTAAAAGGCCGGTTGGTGCTTGCCGGCAACGTGCCGAAGTTGACCCATGGGTTGTGCTTGCGGAGGTATTGACCAGATGCACATCCGCGGAAGCCGGTCTTGGGCAGCGATTCGGCATATCCGACGAAGCTCCGTCCCGACTTACGGAGCTGATGGCCCAGGTTCTTGGCCTTTCGAAAATGCTGAGGGCACCCATTGCCAGTCACTCCCTGGGTCGAGCCGGAGAACAAGGCCAGATAGTTCGGCTGGCTGGGGTGGGTAACACCGTACGAGTGAGTCATGCTGGCGCCCTTGGCCGCGAGCTTGTCGAGGTATCGCGCCTGCCCGCTGCCCATCACGCTGGTGCGGTGCTTGTTCTCGAAGATCACGACCACGATGTGGTCGGGCGGCGGCGCCGCCGCCCGCGGCTTCTTCGGGGCGGGTCGCCGCACTATCCTCTTCTGTTCCTTCGGGGTGAACGGGCGCTCGACCGCCGTCAACTTCTTCTGGGCGGGCCGCGCTGAAGCCGTAGTCTCGTGTGGCTTTGGCTTCACAACTATGGGACTGCTGGACTGCCGTGGCGGCCCAGCCGATGGCGGCCGTTCAACGGCACAGGCCGCAGGCGTGAACAGCAACGTTCCGGCGAGAGCCCAACCGGTCCATCGTGGGAAAGCCTGCACCTGGAACCCCCTCTAGATCCAAGTACTCGCAGACCTCCATTGAACGTCGGCATGCCCCCAGCTGTAAACGTCCCACTGGCTGAGACCTCCCTTCACACGGTTCGGCGCCTTGACAAGGCGCCAAATTGTGCTACTTACTCCGAGCCGTTCTCATGTGGTTGCATCTCGGTCCACTGGCTCCAACGAATCGGAGCACGGACCAGAATGAAGGACGGCCGGGCCATCTGGCACGGCACACTGAATCGCTGGGGAGACATACGTGTGGCAGCATGACGGCCGAATACTGTCTCCACGTCGCGCAACGATCTCACTCGGCTTCGGCGTGAACGTCGACGGACCGGCCGCGGGCTGAGCCACGCTGAGGGCACGTTCGCCCGCGTCCCCACGCCACTTAGCTTCACTTCCTCGAACTCCGCGCTATCGGCAGACGACGCACGGCTCGAGTAGTGATGCTAAGTGGGATGAAGACACGCAGCTGCTGGCGCCTTTAGGCGACCGGCTCGCGGACGTAGCTGTGTGCGACGTCGATCCCGATGGCCTCCGGCCTGCCGACAGGTTCGGATCCGAGCGCCTTGGCGAGCATCGGGCCGAGCCTCTCCGCGAAGAACCGGTCGGCGTGCTCCTTCGACTCCCAGACGCCGACGATCCGGAGCTTGCCGTCGTCGTCGGTACCGACATAGCGCGCCTGGAGACCGGCGGGTTCCTCGCCCAGCTGGGCGAGCACCTTGTCATACTGCTCGATCCTGAACGGCGGTGTGCCGACCGTGATCCACGGCATGACTGTCCTCCTTGTGTTTGCGGCCGCGGAGATGTCACTCCGTCGGGCTGGTCTGGATTCACCGTACGAATCGGTGCCGGCGGCGAAATCAGTGCGATTACGGATTCGCTACTGATTCTCTTCATTCACCCCGCTCGCGTGCCCAGGTCGCGAGCTGGGTGCGGTTGACCAGGCCCGTCTTGGTCAGCATGTGGCGCACGTGAGTCTCGACGGTACGAACCGAGAGGTGGAGCCTCGCCGCGATCTCCTTGTTCGACAGACCCTCAGCGACGAACCGGACGACCTCGATTTCACGAGTGCTGATCCCGAGGGGCTGGGAGGTCCGCGGTCGCGTCGTGCCGAACGCCAGCGCGATGGCGTCGTCGACGATCAGCCGTGAACCATTTCTCCAAAGCCGGTCGGCGTCGCTGCCGACTCTCGCGGCCGCCGCGGCGCGGATCCGTTCCGCGAACGCGAGGTAGAACGGCGCGAACTCGCCGCCGTTGCGAGCTCGCACGGCCCAGGCGGCGGCGGCAACCTGGAGTGCGGTCGCCGGATCACGCCGGGCCAGCACGCTTGCCTGGCCGAGGAGCGCCACCGGAAGCAGGGTGGAGTCGCCGTAGGGCCGCTGGCACTCGATGGCCTTGCGGAAGTACGACGACGCGGCCTGCGGGTCGGCTGACGACTCGGCCAGGATGCCGAGATAGAGGTTCGCCACACCTTGACTCCACCGGTCCTGGGCTGCCAGGCCCATCGCGAGCGCCGCCTCGAGGAGGTCACGGGCGCGGGCCGCATCACCCTCCATCGCGTGGCTGAGTCCGAGTACGGCTGTGCTTCGCGCCTCGCCGATCAGATCGCCTGTCTCCTGTTGGATGGCGCGGGCGGTCGTGAGATGGCCGCGTGCCTTGTCGGGCGCGCCTGCGATCGTTTGCTGCAGCCCGAGGAACAAATGCGCCGCAGCCTCGGCGGCGCGCTCGCCCAGTTCAACGCTTATCTCCGCAGCCTGTGTCATCAGACCGGCAGCGTCGGGAACATTGCGGAGCTGGAATGCGAGATGGCCAGCCGCGATCATGAGCCACACTCGATAGCGGTTCCGCTCCGGACACTGCTGCAAGATCATTTCTGCCAACCGGCCCCCGTCTGCTTGACCCAGAATGAAGAAGAGGTCCTTCGTCTCGGCGAGCAGACGCATAGCTACGCACGGCTCCGAGGCCGCAGCCCACTCGAGCGCTGCGCGCACGTTGTCGTAGTCGGCCGCCCACGATTCCAACAGCGAGACCACCCGTGCGGGCATAAACCCGTACTCGACCGGAATGCCGATCGCTGAGAAGTACCGCAGATGCCGAGCCCGCGCGGCGGCCACTTCGTTGGCTGACGCGAGCTGCTCCGACGCGTACGCCCGCATCGTGTCCAGAAGGCGATATCGGGTTCGATGCTGCCCGGCAGGAACCACCGTGATCAGCGACTTGTCCACCAGCCGGGCGAGCACATCAAGCGACATGTTGGGGGCGACGGCGCGGGCAGCGTCGGCATCAAATCCGCCGACAAACACGGCAAGACTTCGAAACGCAGCCTGCTCGACAGGATCGAGAAGGGTGTAGCTCCACTCGACCGCGGCTCGAACGCTGCGGTGGTGCGCGGGTGCAGGCCGCCGCGGCCGGCCCAGCTCACCCAACTGGGCGTCGAGACTGGCGACGATCTCGTTCGGCGACATCATGCTGACTCGGGCAGCCGCCAGCTCGATGCCGAGCGGGAGGTGGTCGACCCTGGCGCAGATGTTAAGGATGGCGACTTCTGAGTCCTCATCCGGAACCAGCTCCGCACCCCGTTCCCTGGCCCGCTCCAAAAACAGGCGGTAAGAATGCTCGGGCAGAAGCGGGTCCAGCCTCCACACCGCCTCGCCCGTGATGCCGAGCGGCTCCCGGCTCGTCGCCAGAATACGAAGGTTCGGGCAGGCACCGAGCAACGTCATGCCGAGCTCGGCGCACGCGTCGAGCACATGCTCACAGTTGTCCAGCAGCAGCAACACGTCCCGATCGGCCACATACCGCCGCACCACATCAGTCGCGGCGTCCCGCACCGCGCCGCGAATACCGAGCACACGCGCCGCCTCAGCCGCAACGTCTTCGGTCGCCCCAACCGAGGCAAGATCGACCAACCAGACACCGTCGGCCCGCTGCCGCAACTGACCACGACCAAGCTCGACGGCCGTTCGGGTCTTGCCCACGCCGGCCGGCCCGGTCAGCGTCACCAGGCGGGCTCTGCGGAGTATGTCGCTGAGGACCTGGAGCTCAGATGCACGGCCCATCAACCTCGTGAGAGGCGCGGCTATAGAAGGAAGTGACCCGTACGGCCCATTGTGCTCGCGCGGCTCCTCCAGCCGACCCACCACTGAATTCTGGCACCACGCCATCGCATTCCGCTCGCTGCCGAATTTGGCTATGCGCGGCGCTGCTTTCGCCCGGTGATTTCATAATCACGCCGGACGCTGTCGAGCTGCAGGGTCTGCACAATGTGGTCGCGGACTAACCGCTGTGTCTCGTGTTCGAAACCGTCCGGATCTTCGTCGCGAGCCGGCACCTGGTGGAAGATCGCGTTGGGAAGAAGATCGGCCCACCGTCGGGCGAGCGCAATGGGGTGGACTGGGTCGCGGTCAGCGCCAAGCACGATGGTTGGCGCGGTCACGGCTTGGAGTTCCTCGGTAGCGGTCCAGGCTGTGTCGCCGGGGATGACGCGGAGCCGGTCGGCCCGTTCAGCGGCGGCTGGTTTGTCGAATTGATCAATGAGACTGGCCGCCCCGGATGGTGAGGCTGCCGCGACCGCCTGGTAGGTGTCGGACTGGAGGTACCGGCTGCGTCCCTCGGCTCCTAATGGCAGCAGGGGCGCGATGCGGGCGAGTGGCTCGAGGTTGGTCGGGTAGGGGATGTCGGAGAACGCCGGACGAATGAAGGCGAGGCCTCGGAGGTTCGGAGGTCTGCGGAGCGCGATCCGCAGCGCGACAGCTGCTCCCAGGGAGATACCAGCGATGTAGGTCGGCTTATGCAGCTGCTGGAGGTGGTTGAGTAAAGCGAGGACGTCATTCGCCATGCTGTCGAGCCGGTAGTTGTCGGCGTCACCGAGCTGGTCAGTCTTTCCGTGCGCGCGGAGGTCGGGGGCCACGATGGCCAGGTCGTCGCGCTGCCACCCCTCGATCAGGCGTAGCGGCTGGTTCCGATCGCCGCCCAGGCCGTGCAGGAGCAGCAGCAGCTGTTCGGCGGCAGGGTTGCGGATCTCGACTGATGCGCGCTGGACGTAATCCTCGTGGCTACTCATTGCGGAGCGGTCGCGTTGAGGCGGCGAACGAGCCAATCCCGAACCTGGGGCAGCTCATCTTCGGTGGCGTCCTGAATGATGAACGGGACTTGGTTCGGTAAAGCGTGATAGAGCCGTCCAACGAGGTCGTAGTCAACGCCTTGGCCGCCCTTCAGCGTGCGGACCCAGGGCTGGATGTCCTTGGCGTGTACGCAAATGGTCTTCGTTCCCAGTTCTTGGAAGGCCTCGGAGAGAAGTCGTTCGTGCTGCTGAGGGGGAGATGCGGAGACAAGGTTCGCTGGATCGAGAATGAAGCCGATCTGTTCTGCGTCGACACCAAGCTCCGCGACCAGCCGCTTGGCCTCGGCTGTGCCGATGACCACATTGCCGGGCTCAGGTTCGACTGCGAGGAGCACGCCTGCGTGCCGAGCAGCGGGAATGAGTTCGTCGAGAGCGCGCCGCATATCGATCCAGGCCGCTTCCATAGTGTTGTCCGGGTGTGGGCGCCACATATTGTCAGGGTCGCGGGTTCCCGTACACAGCGTGGCAGCGATGGGCTGCAGCGCGCCCAGGCTGGCGATGAAATACGCTGCTTTGGTAGTCGTCTCTTCCCGTACGTGGGGGTCGGGATGTGCCGTGTTATAGGTCGCTGAGACGCCCCAGATCACCCGCCCCCGCGAGGTGAATGCAGCCTCAATGGCTGTGGTGTCGAGGTCGGCGAGCGCCTGAGCCGTGGGAATCGTGGGAATGCCGAGGGCGGAAAGGTTCAGCTGGACCTGAACGAGCTGGTCGGCCACGAACGCCTCAGCCAGGGCGTCGGCGCTGTCGCGCCTGTAGATCCTCGCGAACGCACCGAGCAGGCGATTGCGCTCGCTGGCCACCTCAGTGGTCGCGCCGCTGGCGCTCGGTATCAAAGCTGCACCTCACGGCCGCCGTTTGTGGAGGATTCCGCGACCGCCTCGATCCATCGGACGGCCGCGACGCCTTCGGCTGGCGCCGGGTTCTCAGGCTGACCAGTCAGGATGGCATCGGCGAAGTGCTCGGCCTGCAGCTTGTACGCGTCGGTGTCGCCGAAGTGCGGGACCACGGAGACGCCGTCGTCTTCAATGTGGACCTCTACGTCACTGGCCCGCTTAAAGAAGGGGAAGTGGGACCGTGTCTTGATATGGCCATAGGCGCCGTAGATGTCGGTGCCCTCGGCCCAATTGCCGTGGACAGCAGCGGAAATCTCGAAGGAGACCAGGCCGTTACTGTCGGCCAGGCCCGCCGCTCCATGCCAGGTGTAGTCATCGCCGACGTTGCCGACGCGGGCGCTGACCCAGGTGGCAGGGCCACCGAAGTAGGTAAGACCGTCGAAAAGGTGTGCGCCGTGGGTGGCCAGCAGGTAGCGCGCGCGTTCGGCTTTGAAAGTGCTCTCTATCCTGCGGACCTGTTGATCGACGACGACCCCGGGGAACAGCGTGGCCTCGGTGGCCGGGCGCAGGCTACTCATGACGCGGTAGTAGGAAATGAAGCTCAAGATGGGCCCGATCCGGTCGATGTGCGCCTTGGCGAACGCGAGGCCCGGGTCGTGACGTTTCATGGCTCCGGTCTGGAGGCGGAGGCCGGCGGCAGCCGCGAGATCGGCGAGCTCTTGAGCCTCAGCCACAGTCCCGGCAAGCGGTTTCTCCATGAGGACGTGCTTGCCGGCCTTCAGAGCAAGCATGCCGAGCGGGTGATGGAACCGGTCTGGAGTGGCGATGAGGACTGCATCAAGGTCCTCCGCGAGGAGCCTTTCGGTGTTGGTGAAGGGCTTGATGCCGTACTTGGCGGCTACACCGCTGGACAGGGTCTCGCTGGGATCGCTAATCGCGACCAGTTCGATGTTCTTGGCCTTGGCAAGGGCGGGCATGTGCGCCACCTGGGCGATCCGCCCGGCCCCAATAACGCCGAGTCTGATCCTTCCTCCGATGTCGCTCGTTGTACTCATATTCCCTGCCCTTCGATGCGTTCTACCTGTGTCACGCAGCAGTGCGTGATCTTGTGGTCGGCTGGGGGGACTTTGGTTCGGCCTTGGCGAAGTCTGCGGCCCGGCGGGTCAGCAGGTAGCCGGCGAGCAGCACCATGATGATCATGGTCACTACCCCGGTTTCCGTCGTCACGTACGCCATCATCGCCGGCGTCGTGGTCGGCCGCCAGCTCCCATGGCCGCAGCAGTGCAGCTGCGGAGCTCGCATTACGACTCACTACTCCGTGGGCGTGTCGGTTTGCGCGGGCTCATCGGCGTCTAGTTAGAGTGGCGCGTTTGCTCTCAACTTCCCCCCTTCCCCCGTAGTGAGGAGAGCCATGACAAACCGCCTTCGTGTGCTGAGCGCCGTGTTTGCCGCCGCCGTTGTCCTGATCGTCGTCCCGCAGACGGCGCACGCCGATTCAATGGACGAAGTCCTGGTGCCCCACCGCGGCGCGAGCACATCGAAGTACGCCGAAGGTACATTGCCTGCCTATCAGTACGCGGTGCGAAACCGTGCCGACGTGCTGGATGCCGATGTCCGCTGGACGAAGGATGGTTCCGATCGCGACTCCCTCGGCACCATGATCGTTTTGCACGATGCCACGCTGGACCGAATCACCAACTGCAAAGGCACGGTCTCCTCATGGCTGTGGTCTTCCATCAGCACCAAGTGCCGCACCGACGTCGGGGACCAGAAACTGATCCGCTTGGTCGATCTGCTCCGGTACGGCAATTCGTTCGGCAAGTCGTTCGCTCTGGAGATCAAGCAAGCCTCGATCAGCAACGCCCAGGCCAAGCAGTTCTGGAACGCCATCAAGAACTCCAGGGTCCAGGTGGAAGCGACATCCGGTCGGCTTGTCGCGCTGAACAAGATCAAGAGACTTGACGCCGCCGACTCCTCGCATCGAATCAGCTATGCGCTGGTCACCCTAGGGACGGGCGGCTGGCCGTCGGTGTCCACTATCAAGAAGACAGGCACCGCTGTGTACGCCAAACTCGTGGTCCCCGTGAATGTCGCGCGCCGCTACCAGCAGGCCCACATCAAGCTGTTCGTGTTCACCGGTGAGAACGAGGCCGACTACGCGAGGATGATGGCACTGAATCCGTACGCAGTAGTCGTCGGTGACCCGCACCGCTTCCAGCGTTGGCGCGACGCCGCGAATGAATCGGCATAGACCCGCTCAGACTTCCTATGAATCTGCCACGACGATGAGGACCTTGTGGGCGGTTGGGTCAGACGCCAGCGTCTCCAAAGCCCTTCCGTAGTCATCAAGAGGGAAGCGGTGGCTGATGATCCCGTCGGTACGGACCCGTCCGGTACGCAGGGCGGCAATGGCAGCGGCAAAGGAGGTCATCTCCGCGTACGAGCCCTTGATCGTGATCTCCCGGCGGAAGAGCTCAAAAGGGCTGACCGAGAGCCGCTCGTCGGGGCGCGTGACGCCGTAGACAAGCACGGTGCCACCGTTCCGGGTCAGCGGCACGCAGATGTTGCCGACGGCGGTAACGCCGGTCGCCTCGACGACGACGTCATAGCCGTCCCCATTGGGTGAGGCGTCCCGCAGTATGTCGATATTCGCGGCGGCGTCTTCGCTGATGTGGACGGTGTTGTCCACGCCGAGCCCCGAGGCAGTCTCGAGCTTGAACGGCACAATGTCGGCAACGGTGACCGAAGTCGCCCCGCCGCTGCCAATCAGCTGAGCCAAGAGCAACCCGGTCGGGCCGGCACCAAGAACCAGAGCGCTGCCACCCGGACGCAGATCAAGAGTTTCTAGCCCATGCATGGCGCACGCGCTGGGTTCGGAGAACACGGCCGTGTCCGGCTCAAGCCCGTCCACCGAGAAGACCTGCCGGTGGTCCGCGCTGGCGTACTCGGCGAAGAAACCGGGCCGATGGACGCCCATGCCCTCAGTGTTGGCGCACCGAACGAGCTGACCGGCCAGGCAGTACTCACAGTGGCCGCAGTAGATGTTCGGGTTGACCGTCACACGCTGCCCAGGGCGGAAGCGAGTGACCTCAGCCCCAACCTCGTCGACCTCACCAATCGTCTCGTGCCCCGGGGTTAGGGGATAGACGCCGATGTAGGTCCCGTGGTGCAGGTGCACGTCGGTGCCGCAGACTCCGCTTGGTGGATCTTGATCCGCACGTCGAGCGGTCCGACTTGCGGCATCGGCACATCGGTGACGGCGAAGTCGCCCGGCGCCTCGTAACGTACGGCCTTCATGACTCGGCCATGGTGATGACCAGATCAGCTCGCGGCATGCTCTGCGCAATGAGGACGGCGTTGTCCTGGTCAGTCGTACGAGCCCAGGTATCAGCCTCCTCGTGGCTCATTCCGTGCATGTGATGACGGTTGGCGAGCCGCTGCAGTCGGATTGCGTCGTCCAGCTGCAGATACCAGCTCTCGTCCAGCAGTGGCGCAACGCCAGCCCAACCACCCCAGTCGCACAACAAATAATTGCCCTCGGTCACGACGAGAGGCACTTCACGGCGAATGGGCAGCGCGGAGCCGATGGACTCATCCACGTCGCGGTCGAAGTGGGGGGCGTACACGATCTCCTCCTCTTGGTTTCGGAGCCGGCGGAGCAGCTGGACATAACCGTCCGCGTCGAACGTATCCCAGGCCCCCTTTCGACCACGGCGACCCAAAGCGATCAAGGTTTGGTTGCTGAGATGGAAGCCATCCATGGGCACAAGCACGGCCAGATCAGGGCCGAGCTTGTCAACGATGTCCTGGGCGACCTTGCTCTTCCCGGCACCTGGGGCTCCGATAATGCCAAGCAAGTGCCGCTGACCGGGCAGTGCCAGCGCGCGAGCGCGCCCTACGAGGTCGGCCAAACCGAGCGTGACCTCGCGCGGAGCACCAGAAGAGCGCGCGTCGAGCTCGCGGCGGCGGGGCGGCTCTGCCCCAGCCCGCGTACAGGTGTCGGCAGCGACGAGACAGGCAGTCTCCAGCAGCTCGGTGAGGCCCGAGACGTCCAAGGACCGCAGGCCATCCCGGGACAGCAGGCGTCGTTCATACAGGTGCGCGAGGGCCCCAGACATGAACGCGTCCCCGGCGCCGACCGTATCCACGACAGCGACCCGCGGAGCCTCGACGCTCGTCGACCCCGACGGTGTACTGGCAACAGCCCCGTGTTCGCCATGCGTTACGAGGACGAGAGGAATGCCGGCGTCGTGCCAGTCCGCAATGACCTCGTCCTGGGCGCGGCGCGGATACAACCAGGCCAGATCCTCTTCGCTCACCTTCAAGATGTCGATCAACCGCAGCCAGCCCTCGAAACGATCCAGGTACGCCACACGGTCCGAGATCAACCCCGACCGAACATTGGGATCCAGACTGACGACCCGGCGCCCGGCCTCTCGCTGCAGCAGCCATTCCAGCGTGGTAGCCACCGGTTCGAGCATCAGAGCGATCGAGCCAAGATGAAGGGCGGCTTGGTCAGGCAGCGGCGTCAGGTGCTCCGGCAACAGTCCGCGATCGGCCGCCCCCCGCGCATGGAAGGAGTACGTCGCCTGGCCGCCCCGCAGATGGACGGCGGCCAGCGTCGTCAGATCATCCGTGTCGACGAAGTGCGTAGGTTGGACCTCTGAGGCTGTCAGGTGCGCCCGGAGCATTTGGCCGAAGGCGTCGCTGGAGAGCCTGGCAAGAAATGCCGTCGGTACGCCGAGGCGGCCCAGGCCGACAGCAACATTGAGGCACGATCCGCCTGGATGAGGCTCGTACGCGAGCTGACCACGAACCGTCGTGGTCGGGGTGAGGTCGATGAGTGCGTCGCCCGCGACCACGACCGCTGCCGCGGCGCCGAACTCGGCCGTCATGCTGAGGTCTCGCGGACGGCGTCCTCGAAAGTACGCGCCGCCTCGGCAGTGGTCGGATCGGTGAAGAACTGTTCCGCGACATCCGGCGCCATGGTGAAGCAGTCGACGCCGTGGCGGGCCAGAGCAACCATGTCCGGGACGTTGCGAATGCTAGCCAGCAGCACCTTCGTCGTACTGCCGGTGGCGACGAGCACCTCGTGCATGGCCACCACCTCTGCAATCCCTTGCCGACCCGCATCGTTCAGCCGCCCCAGATAGGGCGCGATGTAGGTGGCACCGGCAGCCGCGGCAACGATTGCCTGCCCAGGGTCGTAGATCGCGGTCAGCAGCGTGGGTATGCCTCTGGCGGCCAGCGCGGTACAGGCAGTCGAGCCGGCGCGCGTCGCGACGAACTTGATCACCACTTCCCGACCAAAGTCCCGCAGCCGCTGTCCGCGTTTGATCAGTGTGGCAGGGTCTTCTCCCCAGGCTTGCAGAAAGACCTCGCGGGCGCCCGCATCAGTGGCCCAGCGATAGATCTCCCGAAGATCACGAACGCCTTTGGAGGCACGCTTCAAGATCGTGGGATTGGTCGTGACGCCGGCAAACAGGCCGGTCGAGAGCAATGACTCCGCCGCAGCGCGGTCCGCAGTATCCAAGTAGAGCTTCACCGGTGTTCTCCAACCTGCTGGGCTGTTGCTGCATGGTGCAAGATCACGAGAACCACATCCCGCCGTCGACGACGATCGACTGCCCGGTGATGTAACCCGCATCGAGTGAGGCGAGGAACGACACAACGCCGGCCACGTCGTCCGGTGTCTCCAGCCGACCCAACGGGATCCCGGCGACCATGCCGGCCATCTCCGAGCCGAGCTCGGTACCACGGCGCCGCGTCATCTCCGCATCGATGCCCTCCCACATGGGTGTATGCACCACACCCGGGCTGTAAACATTCACGGTGATCTGGTGTGGAGCTAGCTCCTGCGCGACCGATTGGCTCAGGCCGCGTACGGCGAATTTGGACGCTGAGTAGGCGCCCTGCCACTTGCCCCCTCGATGCGCGGCGACCGAGGCGGCACCAATGATCCGACCACCCTGGCCCTGGGCAATCATCTGCCGGGCCGCCGACTGATAGCAGTGGAACACCCCTCCGAGGTTGACGTCCATCGTCAGCTGCCACTGCTCGGCGGTCGTCTCCAGAAGTGGAGAAGTCAGCGCGATGCCCGCGTTCGCCACCATCACGTCCAATCCGCCGAAGTGCTGGACGTGGGCACTTACTGCCGTCTCCACGCTCTCAGCATCGGTCACGTCGATTGAGAGGCCGAGGGCAGCTTCGGGGCCGCCGAGGTCGGCGACCACTGCGTCCACCTGATCTTTCGAAGAGGGCAGATCTGCTACCGAGACTCCCAAGCCATCTGCCACAAGCCGTTCAGCGATCGCCCTGCCGATTCCGCGGGCGGCCCCCGTCACCATGGCTGAACGGCTAGGGGTCATGACAGCTCCTGTCTTCTCCTATGAGTACATTGCGCTCTCAAGAGTTAAGGTACTGGCGCCCAATTTTCACCTGAGCGCTTCCCTCGCTCATGAGTGGAGGAGCATGGCAACCGACGTTCGCGTACCGACCACAGGGAATGCTGGCGAGGACGCCGTCGTCCTCGAGTGGAATGTCACCGAGGGCTCCGACGTCACCGCAGGAGACATCCTGGTGACGCTGGAAACGGCTAAGGCGACTATCGACGTCGAGGCACCGATTAGCGGGCAAGTGCTGAAAACCTTCTATGCAACCGGCGACGAGGTGGGAGAACATGAGGTCCTCGCGGTGCTGGGCGAGCCGGGTGAGCAGATGCCTCCTGAGGGATCCTCTGCCGGGCCGGCAGCGGACGCCGATGACATGGGCGCAACATCACCGGCGTACCCCACGCCGGCCGCAATAGCGACCCAGCCTGGGGGTGGCGCCGAGCCGAACGGCCGTACGCAAACACGACGGCACTCGGCTTCGCCGCGGGCTCGGAGGCTGGCAGGCGAGTTTGGCATTGACCTCAGCTCGCTCGCCGGGACGGGCCCGATGGGCCGCATCATCATTGCCGACGTTGTTGCCGCGCAGGACCGGCCAGCCGCAGAAGCTCCGCCTACGCCGCAGCCGGTGCTGACTCCGCCAACCATCGACCAGACTCCGAGCGCCCCAGTCGACGAGTTCACGGTGGTTCCCGTCCGAGGCGCCCGCAAGATCACGGCACGGCGGATGCAGGCGTCCCTCGCCACTAGCGCGCAGCTGACGCTTACGCGATATGCCAAGGCGAAGGCGCTCCTGAGATATGCGAAACGCCTCCGGCAGGTGACCGATGCCACCTCCCGGCCGCGCATGAGCTTGAACGATTTGATCATGTTTGCAGCCGCGCGGGCGGTCGCTCAGCACCCCGAGGCGAACTCCTGGTTCGACTGGGAAGGGATCAAGCAGTTCACGCACGTCAACCTGGGCTTTGCCGTCGACACAGGGCAGGCACTGCTGGTGCCGGTCATTCGATCCGCTGACACGATGACGCTGTCGGAGCTGTCCCAGGCAGCGCGCACGCTCGTCGAGCGGGCACGCACCGGAACCCTGGCTCCCGATGAGATGGATGGGGGCACGTTTACGGTGTCCAACCTTGGCGGCCTGGGTATCCACTGGTTCACGCCGGTGCTCAATACTCCGCAAACAGCCATCGTGGGCATCGGAGCTGCACACCAAAGTCATCCAGCCGGACCTAGTCTCGTTCCGCTGTCACTGACTTTTGACCACAGAGCCATTGACGGAGCAGCCGCAGCCAGGTTGCTGTCTGATATCGCCAGCTGCATCGAAACAGTTGACGTGATTGCAGCGCTGTGACTTTTCCCTACTTCGCCTAAAGGACCACGCACACCATGGCAAAAGAGCTCCTCATCGACCCGGCGATGGTCCGGGCCTCCGCAGAGCTCGAGCTCGGCTCGATTCCGATCAACGCCTACCAGCCTGACCTCGCGCACGAACAGGAGTTGTACGGGGACGAAAGTCTGGACCGTATCGGCCGGGACATGCTGTTAGTACGCGAGTTCGAGCTGATGCTCAACGCGATCAAGCGCGAAGGCTCGTACCAGGGCATTTCCTACATCCATGCCGGCCCCGCCCACCTCTCCATCGGCCAGGAAGCCGAGGCAGTCGGACAGGCGTTCACTTTGGGCGTTGAGGACAAGGTCTTCGGCAGCCACCGAAGCCACGGCGAGGTGATTGCGAAGGGCCTGTCCGCAATCGCCAGCTGCGATGAGGGCTTCCTCGACGACGCCTTCTCGACCTGGTCAGATGGAGTGATCTGGAAGGTCGTCGAGAAGCGACTGGGAGACCCACACTTCGAGCAGCAGGCGATCAACTATCTGCTCTATGGCATGACGGCCGAGACGTTCGGGCGCCGCACCGGCTTCAATCGTGGTCTGGGCGGCAGCATGCACGCGTTCATCCCGCCGCTCGGGATCTACCCGAACAATGCCATCGTCGGCGGCTCTGCTCCGCTCGCCACTGGGGCTGCCCTCTATAACCGCCTTCAGGGTCAGTCGGGCTTGGTGGTCGCCAGCATCGGCGACGCTTCCACGGGGACCGGCCCAGTGTGGGAATCCTTCAACTTCGCCGCTATGGCGCAGCTCAAGACGCTCATGGATGCCGAGCACCGAGGCGGGCTGCCCGTCATCTTCTTTATCGTCAACAACTTCTACGGCATGGGCGGCCAGACCATTGGCGAGACCATGGCGTACGAGCGCCTAGCCCGCATCGGCGCCGGCATCAACCCCGAGAACATGCACGCCCAAACGATCGACGGCAATAATCCGCTTGCCGTCATCGACGCGATGATCACAGCTCGGCAGCACATTGAGAGCGGTGACGGTCCGGTCTTGATCGACTGTCAGACCTATCGGCTCTCAGGGCACTCGCCCAGTGACGCCTCGTCGTACCGCACCAAGGACGAACTTGATCTTTGGACTGCATCGGACCCCATTACGGCCTATTTCGATCGGCTGGTGGAGGGCGGCGTCGTCACGGCGACGCGTCACGATGAGCTGAAGGAATGGGCGCAACAGAAGATCAAGGCCGCGCTCGAGGTCGCGATCGACGGCTCGGAATCCCCGCGGCTCAGCTTGCGGCACGATGCGACCGTCATGGCCAAGATCACCTTCAACAACAGCCAGGTTTCAGCGGACGATGCTCCGCCCGGAGAGACAACCGTGCCGCTGGCCGACCTACCCCATCTGGCGTCGCTGGCGAAGAAATCCCGCAGTGGGCTTGTCGATGGAAAGGTAGCGAGTGGGGCTCGAGCAATCACCTTCCGGGACGCGATCTTCGAGGCCATCGCCGCTCACGCTGCCAGGGACAACCGCCTTACGCTGTGGGGTGAGGAAAACCGGGACTGGGGCGGCTCCTTCGGCGTCTATCGCGGTCTCACCGAACTCCTCCCCCGGCACCGGCTGTTCAATGCACCGATCTCGGAGGCGGCGATCATTGGCACCGGGGTCGGCTACGCGCTTAGTGGCGGTCGTTCGCTGGTCGAACTCATGTATGCCGACTTCATCGGGCGGGCTGGCGATGAGATGTTCAACCAGATGGCCAAGTGGCAGCCGATGTCCGGTGGCTTGATCAAGATCCCGATGGTTGCTCGGGTATCCATCGGCGCCAAGTACGGCGCTCAGCACTCACAGGACTGGAGTTCGATGGTCGCGGGCGTGCCAGGCCTCAAGGTGGTGTTTCCTGCGACTGCGCGAGATGCCAAGGGCTTGATGGCTGCGGCACTCGCCGGGAACGATCCCGTGGTCTTCTTCGAAAGCCAGCGCCTGTACGACATGCCGGAAACGGTCTACCCGGAGGTTCCGTCGGAGTACTACGAGATCCCTATCGGAGAGCCCAATGTGGTTCGCGCCGGTACTGACCTCTCGATCCTGACGGTCGGTGCTGCGCTGTATCGAGCACTCGATGCCGCCACGCAACTGAAAGAGCAGTACGACCTCTCCGCTGAGGTCATCGATGCCAGATCGCTCGTACCCTTTGATTGCACGGAGGTCCTTGCCTCCGTTGCCAAGACTGGACGGCTGCTGTGCGTTTCAGACGCGAACCTTCGAGGCAGCTGGCTGAATAACGTAGCCGCCAAAGTGAACACCGAGGCGTTCGACGAGCTGGATGGTCCCGTTGTCGTGCTGGGGGCGCGCAATTGGATCGCCCCTCCAGCTGAGATGGAATGGGAGTTTTTCGTTACTCCGGAAGACATCCTCGACGCCATCCATACGCGGGTACTGCCGCTTCCCGGGCACCAGGTCCAGGAAGGGCCCGGCGCGGAGGGCACCCTCGAGGAATCCAGGTTGGGTATCTGATCGGAATCGATGTGCTCTCCAGCGAACTCTTGGGTTACCCCTCCGACGCACGCGTATTGATCATCAATGCCGACGACTTCGGAATGTATCCGGCTGTCAACAGCGCCGTAGTTGAGTCGATCGATAACGGGATTGCCAGCTCCTGCAGCCTTATGCCGCCGTGCCCCGGCGCTCGCCAGGCGCTGGAACTGCTGCAGGAGCGACCACACATCCCGTTCGGGCTTCATCTCACTCTGGTCTGCGACTTCCCTGCCGATCGCTGGAAACCCCTGGCTCCTGTAGAGAAAGTCCACTCGCTGCTCGACGGCAATGGTCGATTTCTCCCGTCCACTGATCAGGCGCAATTCCTCGCACAGGCAAGTCTGGATGAGGTTGAGCTGGAGCTGCGGTCCCAAATCGAAGCGGTGCTCTCCACTGGAGCGACCCCGACCCACCTGGACTGGCATTGCCTGGCCGATGGCGGACGTGACGACATCTTCGATCTAGGCATGGCCCTGGCTGAGGAGTATCGACTGGCCGCTCGAGTGTGGCTCGAACGCGGGCGGCAGGTAGCACGGCAACTCGGCCTGCCGGTAGTTGACAAGACCTTTCTCGACAGCTTCACCCTCGACGTCGATACGAAGGCGAGCCGCTATCTCCAGCTGCTCCACGAACTGCCATCCGGGCTGGGCGAATGGGCTGTCCATCCCGGGCCCGGTGACGCGGCGTCTCGCAGCATCGATGACGGGTGGCAGGTCCGTCGAACTGATCTTGACTTCTTGATCTCATCAGAAGCCCGAGAGGCGGTACGCCGCGAGGGCATCACGATCATCGACTACGGCGTTGTCCGAGAGGCCTGGCTGAATCGCTGGACTCGCGACACCTGACACGACTCCGGTCGCAGACCCGCCCATGGTGATCATCTAGGGTCAAAAGAGTCTGACGGTCGCTTGAGTCCGAGACGGCCTCGCGTGGCGATCGCAATGATCGCGGCGGCCAGGACTACCAGGCCGGCCATGACCATCAAGACGTCAAATTGCGGCAGGGCGACAATGGCAACCAGGCCAGTGGAGTTCACGATGGCCTTGTGCATCGCGTGGCACAGTCCGGCGATCAACACGCTGGAGCCGGCGCTGTTGTAGAGCCAGCCAACGATGAAGCGACTGCCCAGGTGAGGCAGCAGGAGTAGCCCCAACACCGTCGCCGTGGCCATCCATGATCGTGTTTCGACGTAGAAGCTCGGTACATGGGAACAGCAAGAACACCGTCGTGAGTAGCGCTGCGCGGGGCGGGCCGTGACGATCTTGGAACCGCGCGAACACGAATCCCGCCCAGCCGATCTCCTCGGCGACATTGTTGAGCAAGATCATGATCAGCAAGGCGGGACAGGAATGAGGTGAAGATCAGCGACCAGTTCTGCCCCAGCGCTCGCAGCGGTGCACGACCATAGAGAGCAGCGACGCAGATCAAGATCAGCGGTGGAGCCAACAGGCTGATCGCGTACCAGCGCAGTGGCGGCGATCGGGTATCTGGCCACCCACGACCGCAGTGATGATTCATCCGTTCGAGGGGCTTGCTCGGCTCGGCCTCGCGTTGCCACATCACTTATTCTGCGGCAAGTTCTGGTCCTGCAGCGTCTCGGTATCGCATCCAGATGCACCCTGCGCTTGACATCGCGCACAATTGCGATCCATGATCAAAGTGTTTTGCACGACGTTTGATCGACGCAAAGCGCAGTTAACAATTGTTTTGCCTGAGGTTTAATTTGGGCAGAGCGTGGTTAATAAGTGTTCTTACACAGCATTGATCGAGGCAAAGCATGGCTGACGACTCTACGGACACCCTATTCGGCTTCATCCTGTTCATCCTGTTCCTCGCGCTTCTAGGGTACGCGGCGGGGGGGATTAGCTCGTCTTCGTCCACGGCTGGGACCACAGGCGGAACGTCCCAGTCGTTACCACCCCTTGCGGGTAGTTCAGTATCTTCATGCGCGGGCACACCCAAACAGGATGTATCAGATTCCTCGACTTCACCACCCAGTCTCAACCTCAAGGTCTACGTGGACCCCACGGATCCCGGCCGGAAGTGCGCGACAGCGACGAAGAACCCTGCGGTCGGGGGGAGGGTGAAAGTCACGCTGGCATATACCGCCGACAAGACCCAAATGGTATCTAACACGGGTAATCAAACGGCTTCTGTCCAGGTGAACGGGACCGACAATTTTTGTGTCTCAGCCGTCGCCGAGATCATCGGAATTGGCGTCAAAGTGACCATCCCAAAGGTCGTCAAGCCATGCACGATGACGGTGCCTGCCATGCAGCCAGCTAGTCCCGTGCCTGGCTTACCGGCACGTTCCGATGACAAGGAAGACGAGGAAGGGTACTAGGTTCAGCTGTAGGGGCCGCAGCACCGGAGGCATCGGCTGCATTACCCACGGGACCAACACCACCCCAACAATCGGTTAGGCAAGGTGCGCTCAGCGGCCAGTACCTGCGTAAACCACTGCCTCTTCGCCAGTATCCAGCCCTAGAGCGGTGTGCGCTGCGACGACGGCCCGATCAACATCGTCTTGATCAACAATCACGGAGATCCTGATCTCCGAAGTGGAGATCATCTCGATGTTCACCCCGGCGCCCGCGAGCGCTGAGAAGAACTTGGCGCTAACACCAGGGTGCGATCGCATGCCCACTCCGATGACCGAGACCTTCCCGATCTGGTCGTCATAGAGCACGTCGTCGAAGCCGACATCGGCCTTCAGCGCGTCGAGCGTTTCCATCGCGGTCTGGCCATCGGTCTTAGGCAAGGTGAAGGAGATATCGGTACGCGAGGTCTGCACCGCGGACACATTCTGCACGATCATGTCGATGTTGATCTCCGCAGCGGCTACCGCCGTGAAGATCCGCGCGGCTTCGCCGACCCGATCCGGAACACCGACAATAGTGATCTTGGCTTCGCTTCGATCATGGACGACACCGGAAATGATCGCCTGCTCCATGGCGCTTCCTTCTTTCGGCTCTTGCACCCAGGTACCGTCCTTGTCAGAGAATGAGGAACGCACGTGCACCCGCACGTTCTCGCGACGCGCGTATTCAACGCACCGTAGATGCAAGATCTTGGCGCCACAAGCCGCCATCTCCATCATTTCCTCATAACTGATCTGGGGGATGCGGCGAGCGCTCGGCACGATCCGCGGATCGGCGGTATACACACCGTCGACGTCTGTATAGATTTCGCAGTGATCGGCGCCTAGTGAGGCTGCTAACGCGACCGCGGTGGTGTCCGAGGCACCACGACCCAGTGTCGTGACGTCCTTGGTGTCTTGTGCCACCCCCTGGAATCCGGCCACGATGACGATGTCGTCACGGTCGAGGGCTGAAGTGATCCGGCCCGGGGTGATGTCGATGATCCGAGCGTTTCCGTGGGTGCCGGTGGTGATGATGCCAGCCTGTGAGCCGGTCAGCGAACGGGCATGCATGCCTTGGTCGTGGATCGCCATGGCCAGCAGCGCTGCACTCATCCGCTCGCCGGCGGTCAGCAGCATGTCCAGTTCGCGAGGCGGCGGAAGGGGGGACACCTGGAGCGCCAGCCCCATGAGCTCGTCGGTGGTGTCACCCATGGCCGAGATGACGACGACCACGTCCTGGCCCAGCTGTTTCGTGGCGACGATCCGCTTGGCGACCCGCTTGATGCTTTCAGCGTCAGCCACAGATGAGCCGCCGTACTTCTGCACTACGCGGCCCACAGCGGCTCCTGTCCCACGCCGAGATTCTAGTGGTGTTAGCTCGGCCACTGATCTATGTCTTGACGCGTGCCCGAGGATACTGGGGGTTGTGAATGAGTCGTCCGCGCCCGAGCCGGAGCCCGCCGAGGCGCCTCAGCAGCGGCCAGCCGACCCGACAAAGCGACCCGTGGAACCTCGCATCGGCGATGCCGATCGTGACCAAGCGGTCGCTTTTTTGCAGGAACACACGGCACAGGGACGGATCGATGCTTCAGAGTTCGACGATCGGATGAGCCGGGCGCTGAAGGCGAAAACGGCATCGGAGCTCGCGGTCTTGTTCGACGATTTGCCCGACCCCCGACCACCGTCACCCGAGAACGCCACCCCATACCAGGCACCGCCGTGGCAGCGAGCTGAACAACGCACATTCGAAATCCCGCCTTGGCAGCGCACACCGGCAGCCAGCCCGGAGATCGCACACCATGTGCATCCGGCCATCCCCGAACGCAGCAAAGCTGACACCGTGCTGGCCGTCGTGGCCGCCGCCTCCTGGCCGGCGGTCATCTTGTTTTGCTTCGCCACCAGCTGGAGCTACTGGTGGCTGATCTTCATCCCGATCTTCATCTCCTCGATCGCCGGCAACTTGCGGCAGCAGCGGCAAGGCCGGCGCCGATGATCGATTCACCGACTGTTCGCTGGGGCATCATCGGACCGGGCCGCATCGCGTCCCTGGTGATCAAGGACTTCACCTACGTTGCGGGCGCGGACGCGGTGGCCGTAGCCAGCCGCTCCACCGAGCGGGCGCAGGCCTTCGCCACCGAGCATGGCCTGGCCCGTGCGTACGGGTCGTATCAGGAGATCATGGTCGACGAGGGCGTGGATGTGGTCTACATCGCTACGCCGCATCCGCAGCATCACGCCATTGCTCTGGCTGCCATCGCGGCCGGCAAGGCCGCGCTGATCGAGAAGACCTTCACCGCTACGGTGGCGGGCGCCGAGCAGGTGATCGCAGCCGCTCGGCAGCGCCCGGTCTTCGTGATGGAGGCGATGTGGACTCGCTTCCAGCCTGCAATCGTTGCGGCTCGTGCCCTGATCGAGGATGGGGCGATTGGTGAGGTCCGGCAGCTGCAGGCCGATCTTGGTGTCGACCGGCCATACGACCCGACCGACCGACTGTTCGACCCGGCCCAGGGCGGCGGCGCAATGCTCGACTTGGGCGTCTATGTGGTGTCCTTCGCGCAGCACTTCCTCGGCACGCCGGATCAGGTCGCGGTGAGTGGGTCGTTGGCTCCTACCGGTGTCGACGCTGAGGCTGGCCTCTTGCTGGGCTATGACGACGGCCGGGTCGCGACGCTGCTGATCTCGCTGAAGCATCACACGCCTGGGGCAGCGCGGATTCAGGGCACGAAGGGCTGGATTGAGGTGCCGCCGAGGTTCCACCACCCGCATCGCATCGTGCTGCACCGCAGAGGCCGGGAACCCGAGACGATCAACCAGCCGCCGCTGGGCACTGGCTACTCCCACGAGCTCATTGAGGTGACCGAGTGCGTACGCGCCGGGCGTACCGAGAGTGTGATCATGCCGCTTGACGACACGCTGGCCGTACAGCGCGTTTTGAACGAGGCGGCCGAGAAACTCGGCGTCTTTCACACCGAAGACAGCTACGTCGCGGTCTAGCCGCGCTCTCTCCCCTTGGCCAGAAACCTACGTACACATGGATTCCTTGCGGTCTGCATAGGCAGCAAGCTGTGCAGACCGTCAGGAATCTACGTGCACGTAGTTTTCCGACGGAAAGCCGACGAGGCATCAGGCGTCGACGTAGCGGCGACCCTCGAACGCCCGACCGAGGGTGACCTCATCGGCGTACTCAAGATCACCACCAACCGGCAGGCCGCTTGCGAGACGGCTGACGCGTACGCCCATCGGGAGCAGCAGGCGGCTCAGATAGGTGGCTGTAGCCTCCCCCTCCAGATTCGGGTCAGTCGCCAAGATCACTTCGGTCACCGTGCCGTCCGCGAGCCGCAGGCATAGCTCGCGAATCTTCAGGTCGGCCGGCCCAATCCCATCGATCGGGCTGATCGCGCCGCCCAAGACGTGATAGCGACCGCGGAACTCGCGGGTACGTTCCACCGCGACCACGTCCTTCGCCTCCTCGACCACGCAAATGGTGGTCTGGTCGCGACGCGCATCGCGGCAGATCCGGCATTGGGTGTCCTCGGACACGTTGAAACAGATCTCGCAGAACTTGACGGTGTCCTTGACCAATTTGAGTATGTCCGCGAGCCGCCGCACATCATCCGGATCAGCGGCCAGGATGTGGAAGGCCAGTCGCTGGGCGCTCTTCGGCCCGATCCCGGGCAATCGCCCGAGCTCGTCGATCAAATCCTGGACCGGGCCCTCGTACATGCTGAAGTCGTTAGAAAGGTAGTCCGCCGCCCATGCCCAGCCCACCTGCCAGCGGACCGAGCTTGCTGGCGGCAACAGCCTGGGCCTTATTAGTCGCGTCCCGCACAGCGGCCACGATCAGGTCGGCCAATGTCTCAGTGTCGGTCGGATCGACCGCCTCGGGCTTGATCACGAGCCCGACCAACTCACTGGCGCCCGTCACCGTTGCGGTCACCAGGCCACCACCGGCGGAACCCTCAACCTCCATCTCAGCCAGCTCTTGCTGAGCGTTCAGCAGCTGCTCTTGCATCGCCTGGGCCTGGGCCAGCAGTCCGGACATATCGCCTTCGGGAATCATCGCGGGCCTTTCGGGGTGGAGGTACTCGCCCGCCCAGCCTATGCGCCGTGATCCTCCTCAGCGATGATCTCCGCGCCCAGATGGCGCGCCAGCAGCTCTGCGTGCGACTGGGCGTCCTCGGTCAGGTCGGTGTCGTCGCGGCTCGCAGCCTCATCCGGGTCGTCAGCCATGGCGTTCTGGGCGCCGTTTGTGGCGCGGCTCACTGGAGAGTCAGGTGCTGGTGCTCCAGCTGCGGGCGCCTGTCCGGCCTGAGGCG
>Ga0210381_10000022_pt1 | contig 29519 bp, 31 predicted proteins | sample PLM1_5_coexredo_FD_155489 | JGI IMG/M metagenome (GOLD analysis project Ga0210381, IMG submission 155489) | Groundwater sediment microbial communities from an aquifer in East River, Colorado, USA - PLM1_5_coex redo | ecosystem: Environmental > Terrestrial > Soil > Riparian zone | place: USA...
CCAAGCAAACAACATAAACTTTGGAGAACTGCGTGAAGCACTCAATACCAAATGGAATGTAAACATACTTGAACCAAGAGATGGAATAGGAGGACACTGTCTGCCAAAGGATACTAGAATGTTCTTGCAATCATCTAAATCGATAAGAAGCAAGATAATCCAGGCAGCTATGGAAGTAGATGAAGATTATAGAAGATACAGAGAGTCGAGGGAAGGTAGGGCATGATTATTACTAATTGCGTACCATATTTCTAAATCATATTCTCATGAGTAAAGCACTTTCAACTTTTTTGAAGATTGAATTTGTAACATGCTCTTCACCTTCTTTGCGCTTATATAGAGTGGCGTCAGCATGGATTACCCCTAACTGAGAGGAGATCAACACACTAAAGAACCCAATCACTGATGCTGAGCTATCTTTTATTGAGTTCATGGCGTCTGTCTTTAACGAGAGAATATCATATTTATTCGCGATTATTCTCATTTGAAATCCTCTATGAAGCGATATCCCACTAGCTGCTACTAAAACAATCATGGTCAATATCTGATGCTGTATTTCACGTATACGCATTATCGATTCATATAAGGATATAGAATAATTGATCCTATAACGATCATCCCTATAGCAGCCATCAGTGCTGCAAAGCTTTCTACCTTGTGATAGCCGAAATGGAATTTTTTATCTGCTGGCCGATGAGCAAAACGTAAACCTAGAAATACGAACGAAACCACAGCATATTAGATTGAATCTTTACCATCTGCAGTAGCATCAACGCTTCCACTTACTTACAAATTCTGTAAGTTGCTCTACATGCCAATACCAGTTAATGTTATAACTGAAAACTTTGCAATCTTTTGACCAGCAACTACTCCCTCGTTTATTAAGATAGAAGATTTTCTTAAATGATCGTCCAGCTGCAGGTGACATTGAACTTTTAACGTCCTCAGCAGCTGTATCATGCAATTATAAATTACATAAGGAATATACAATTCATGCTATTAAAAACTTAAAGTTGCTCCTTTTATCGAAATTATTAAACGAATATTAAAGATAACATTGAAAGTTTTTATAGGTTACTCAATACGCAATTTCTGCATCCTCTCTTTTATTCTAACAAAATGACATATACTTTTCCATAGGATTTTATTTAATGCGTTTGGCATATTGCTTAATGCCTCTTATGCCAATCGTCTTTCCTATGTAAATGTGAGGAACCAGTTTTTTGTTTGAATCGTAAACCTCCTGGACAGCAGCTTCTTAATCTTACCCATTTGTCAGTACAATATTGGATTGGGCCATAATAATGTTCATGACAAACTTCTGACTTTAGGGTATATTCAATTTTTGGCAATTGAATCCATGGCGACTACTGCCATCGTTGTATTCTATCAAGAATCTTAGCGTTGAGAAATGTCAATTGAAGGGCATTAGTTCTTATTATTTATTTTATAAATAGTGATTCCCTGTGACACTGGGTCTTAATCGCTAGTAAAACAGCATTATATGGTAACAACTGTAATGAGCCTTTGTAGAAACTTCAGATTTTTCTACCTCGATAACCATCAAAAATTACTCTTGTTGTAGGCTTAATCTCTAGCGAAAGAAAGCCGTATCCAAAAAAGATAACTCTTATGGAAAACTACAAATATTAATAACAATATAAGGAGGAAAACTTCTCTTATAAGTATATTGTCTGTCAATAATCTTCAATCTATAATTGAAGATTGGAAAAATAATGTTGTTAACATTATTAATTCATCTGGAGATACAGATAGATTAGCCGAATTTGCTTTGCACCTTTCAAGACTTTTGGCCTATCCTGATTTAGATGTTATTAATTCACTAAAAAAAATAGATACAATGGGAGATGAGCTCAGGCAGGCAATCAAAAAATCCATGCCCTTAAGGCCTACACAAATAATAGAGGAAATTAATAACTACCTTTTTAAAACAAAGCAGTTCAAAGGCAACATACAAGATTATCATAATCCACTGAACAACTACCTAAACATTGTTTTGCAACAGAAATCTGGCATTCCAATTACTTTGTCGATCTTATATTTACGAGTTGCTTACGTGTTAAACTTTAGTTTATATCCAGTCAATTTTCCTGCTCACTTCCTGGTCAAACATGTTTTGGAGGATAACAATAACGAGATCATTATAGACCCGTTTAATGGAGGAAGAATAATGGATGATTATGCCATGAAAGAATTACTTGATCAATTCTACCCACTTCAAAATGTTTCTCTAACCCATGCATTTGTTAAAAAGGCAACAGCAGGACAAGTAATGATACGGATGTTAAATAATCTAAAGGGTAGTTATTATGAGGCTCAGGATATTGATAAAGCAGAGATAGCTAATGAGATGATTATCGCTATAGATCATTATAATCCGAGTGCAATGCGGGACAAAGGTATGATATTACTGAAGAGACAAAAGCCTATGGAAGCATTTCAAATGTTAAATTCGTATCTCGAGCTAGATCCAGAAGCAGAAGATGCGGATGCAGTATTAGATATAATTAGACAGATCCGTGCTGAAAAAAACAAGCAAGGAAGTCGTGAAGAATAATTGTCCCATTTATTGATAAATTATTTACTGGTTTCTATGAGACAATTTACCTAGTACGTATGTTCGTCTTTATGGACTTTCTAGATAGCGATGCTAATTGTGTGTTTTGTCCACTGACTTCAATATCGTTATGATAAACAAGATCTTAGAGGTCTATTTATTTGCGAAGATCTTTCTGCAATTTTATGAATAATTCTTTGGCAATTTTTCTAGCTTCTTCGGTTAGATCCTCGTTAAACACTGTATTACTGAGAGCATCTAAGACTGTTTGCCATTCGGACTCAGATAGACTGAAGTTGAGTTTATTACTACTATTCATTACTCTAAATACAGCCACTATGGCTCTAATAAAATTCTATTCTTAGTAACTTGTAGACAGGAATATTTTATATATTAACAACTAACAAAACAAATTCATCTGATGGAATTCTATATAGATGGAAGTTTGGAAATGCAATTATTACAGTAAGGTTTTCCTAGCGATTGTGCATAAAATGACTATGTACGATATTGAGGCTTCACAATAATAAATTATGATTAATGGCAGGATTCTTTATATAAATCGCATTAGGTCCTTATATTTTTCTATATTAATCTGGGCGGGTGGCTATTGAATCTGCATCGTATGAAACTACAAACACAAATATTAACTGCAGAGATCTAACACAATATGCAAAAATCCAACATACATGACATTCTATCTGATTCGACCATGAGCCAATATTTTGAGGGAAATGTGGAGATCAAAAAGTTAATTACTGATAAATTGACCAACGATTTTGAAACCTATCTCGTATCATTTGAGAACGGTGCCAGGACAAAACTTCACTATCATGAAGTTGATCAAGTTCTATTGGCAACTGAAGGCAAGGGAATTGTTGTATTGCAAACAAAGGTTGAAATGATAGATGACAATACTGGAAAAATAGCTATGGATGAAGTCCATTATTTGAAGCCAGGAGATTTTGTCTGTGTGCCTGCCTTAAAATGGCATTGGCATGGAGCATCAGAAGGAGAGAGATTTGCTCACTATCAGATTAAAAAACCAGGTAAAACGATATGGGCACAATAATAGATCAATAATCCCACGAAACAATCAATCATTACCAAAGGATCGAAAGGTGGATCCTATCGACCAGTGCTGAACTTGCACAAATTCTGAAGGGCAATAAATACAGCTGATCTATGTAGCTGCGTGGTGAATTGACGATTTTTTCATAGCGAAGTCGGTCGAGTCCTTGATGCTCGTATTTAGGCAATCGACGAACAATATCATATAATTATCAAGGCTATACAGGAATAGTACTGCCAATTAACCTTGGCCAATAAAAGATATCCAAGGCTTTAAGAGAGTAGGAGTTAATCGCACCAACATGATCTTTGCTTCCTTTAGTAAATTCGTCGCGTCTTCTGGATAATTAGCGAGTGTTACAATTCTATTGATACCCACGCTAATTGCCATCTTGCTACACTCTATGCATGGAGTAAAGGTCGAATATAGTGTCGCACCTTTAGTGCTTCCTGCATTTCCGAACAACGCACATTGCATTATTGCATTTGCCTCTGCGTGAGTACACAAACATCTATTTAGATCCTCACCTGACTTGATTTTGCCCTTTGTTCTATTAGTGCATCGGGAGCATCCCCCATCAAAGCAATTTCTAATTCCAGTCGGAGTCCCGTTATACCCTGTTGCTATCTGTCTATTATCTTTCACAATTACTGAACCTATATGTCTTGTAATGCAATTTGATCGAAGCTTTGCGATCTCGGCCTGGAGCATGAAGTAAGTATCCCAATCTGGTCTTCTCATTTTCTGCACCTTCTGTATTAAAGAAGGAGGACCTTTTAAAGCATGTTTGAAGCGCTTCTTCAGTAACTAAGACATGATAAATAAACATACATAACGCCTATGAATGCATGCTAACTTGTGAGACTCTAACGAGAATATTCTCGCTCCTATTTTGCATACGTCGGCATTTGCACCTCTTCATACTATATTGCTATGACTAGCGGGTCATCGAAATAAAGTCTACTTTCATAGTCTAAATAATAGTTTGACATTAATCAATTCCAGCATTTACGGATTTTATAGCAGTTATTGATATGATCTTATGTCGGGACTTTTGATTCGTGTATCAGCGCAAGATTATGTATTGATACCAATTAATAGAGCCCTGCCAACTACAATCCTGATGCGTTATTGTTCCCATTCCCATTAAAGGGCTGAGATTAAACAACAACAAACCATGTAGTTGGAGAGATGAATTTAATAAGTAATAATACACGTTATGGATCATAAGTATTTGATAAATTTTCGTTTGAGTTGTCCCGCGTGTGATTTGGAACTTGCTAGTTATCAAAAATTTATTGAACATGTCTCTAAAAAACATGCTGACGACCCGTCATTAAGAATGAGAGCGAGGATTACAAAAGAAGATCAAAAATAATTTTTAACATATGCCGCATTATTTTCTACAGTTAGTAGAGTGGCTTAAGTCTGTTTCTGACAGATCGATGGTTTTAATACCAAAATCGGTGATCCTATGGAATTCCATAGGTGAGTTAATGATGCTGGTATTATAGGTATAGCAAGTAAAAATGTACCAGGGCATAGCATGTTCTAAGGAGACAGCCTGATATCATTATTTACATCTTTTTTTGACTTTAAAGATTCGTTATAAATTTAGGAGCAATCGCTTTCGTAGGAAAAAAAGTTAATAACATAACTAGTTCGATATAATTGAAATGGCAGCTCAGTCAAATGCCTTATCATCATATTCTGCTCTTAACAAAATCCGCTTAACTCTGAGTCCTCACAGCTGCCATCTAATTTAATTGTAGTAATTTTTGATATTTAACATGTTCGTCTATTGCGTGATTTGCTAACAAATCTGCAGTACGATTCTTTTCACGAGGGATATGTTCATAGATGATTGTATCGAACCGTCTTTCTAGATTAGAAATTTCCCTTGAAAGAATTTTTAACTGTTTATTTCGCACCTTATATTTATTCCTTCTTTGATTTACTACTAATTCACTATCAGATAAAATAGTAATTTCGTTATCTATAGGATATGCCATCTGCAAAGCTCTCTTCAAGGCAGCATACTCTGCTTGGTTATTGGTTCTTTTACCTAGAAATTCTTTATACTCAGCTACGCTAAAATTGTCTTTCGTTATTACGATTCCAATCCCAGATAATCCAGGATTGCCTCTACTGGCTCCATCTATATTAATAATTAACAACGGATTTGACAAGAGCTAACGCCGCGTCCTATATCAAGATTCGAGTTATAGTTAAAACCCTATCGCAATTCTATGTTTGAGATATGATATTAGTACAGGCGTCAGATATAACTAGTATTCAACGGATCGGATTAGCAAAAACAGATTTTCAACTGGATATAAGAGTATACATCTCTCATCATTAGCCATCTGTGATATTGTCAGTCCAATTCGATTACTACGTCAAGACATTCAGCCTGATTCAGCGTACCATTATGTTTATCAATCTCAACAGCATCTTAGTAACGTGTATGATTTTGAATAAGATTATGTGGGATGCATAATATTGAACATTGTTATATTCTGTCTAATAACATTATATATTCATACAATTATATTTCAATCAATGGTAAGTGTGATAGCTACCATCGAACTGCGGTAGAAGCCTTATGCCAAAACGAAAAGTTAAGGAGGAAAAACCTGCAAAAAGACTAGGGAAGAAGGAAGTATTGTTAGCTCCGGTCGCAATGGGAGCTTCGCTATTAGTGGCGCTTGTCATAATACCACACTTTGCTCCGCCCCCAATACCAACTAAAATCTGTCTCAAAGGTCATAATGTAGATCCATTCAATGTTTATCCAAGGATTCAGGTTATTTTAGACAATAAAAAGAAGCTGCTGCCTAACGGAGTAGGTAATCAAACAACAAATGGCAAAGAATGTCTACATATAATTCATACCGATGCAATAAACAAAGTACATATCGAGTATATCAGGCCCATAAGATTAACTATGGCAGATTTTATGAAAATCTATTCTTATGACAACAAGACAATCACTGTAATGGATAATTCAACAGGGATACCGCAGAAAGAAGCAATATTACTTGACAAGTATAATATTCACTATTCTTACTTTTCAGATAAAGGTGAGTTTACAAGGGTTGAAAAAGCGGCGAGCATGCCTCCATTTACTGATAATTTGGTAGCGAGGGTAGAGTTGATCTCTAAATAACTATAAATAGAGAAGATTTTGCCTCGATTGCATGACAACCAAAACTGCTACTGTAATTAAAGGGGATGGGACTGGTCCGGAACTTGTAGAAGCAATGGTAAAAGTTTTGAAAGCTTGTAATACAAGCACTGAGCTAATATTGCGTGAAGCAGGATCTGAATGGTGGCAAAAAGCAGGAGGTACCTCTTATATTTCCGACGAAGTCTGGAGATCACTTGAAAATAGTAATGCCTGCTTTAAAGGCCCAACTACAACTATTCCAATTTCTAATGCACCTAGAAGCGTTGCAGTGAGCATAAGGCAAAAATTTGAACTCTATGCTAATGTGCGGCCTATTAGGACTTACAAGAATATACCAAGAGAGTTAAACTTTGTATGTGTACGTGAAGCAACAGAGGGATTGTACGCTGGTATTGAATTTAAGACGAGTGATGATTCAGCTATTGCAATACGTAAAATAACAACAAAGGGATGCGAACGAATCGCTAAAAAAGGATTTGAGATAGCGGAACGGATGGGATTTAAGAAAGTTTTTGCGATCACTAAGAGAAACATTCTAAAAGAGACAGATGGTATATTCTGGACAGCAGTAGCAAAGTTCCAACAACAACACAAAGGCATCGAAGTTGAAGAATATTATGTCGATAACATGACGCAGCAGTTGGTTAAGAACCCCGAGAGATTCAATAATAGCATATTACTTAGTACCAATCTGTTCATGGATATAGTTTCAGAATGTGCATCAGGTCATGTCGGTTCTATAGGTAACGTTTATTCTGGTAATTATGGCGATGATTACGCAATGTTCGAACCGGCACATGGTAGCGCACCAAAATATGCCGGGAAGAACAAGGTTAATCCTGTCGCAACCATTTTGTCTGGTGCATTGATGGCTGATTACCTTGGAGAAACGGAGATTTCAGATGCGATCTTTAAAGCTACAGAGATTGTCATCAATGAAGGCAAATACGTCACATACGATTTAGGTGGTAATGCTTCTACATCTCGGATGGCAGACAAAATAGCACTATGTGCAGATAAGTTCTTGAAAAGATAGAAAGATCAGTGTAGAGGGTCAAATCAATCATCTAAAACTTATCTCATGCACTGAAAGAGTTTCAAAAAATAGCTTTCTTTCCTTTATTAATGTTCTTTTTAACCTCATGTTTTTCATTAATTCATCAATTTTTGAGATATTGGAGAAAGTGGAAAGTACTATTAACATTTTTCCGTGTTTAGCCAAGACTAATGTGGCAGATTTCACAATATGAATAGCTGTTTCTACACCACTAACACCCCCATGCACTGTAAAATCCTTCTTGTTGTCATTGTCATTAGGCAGATAAGGAGGATTGCTTACGATTAAATCAAAATTATAATGAAATGCAGATGCAGCGTCACAACATGCCAGTAAAACACAATATGGGACATTATTTATACAGAACCTAAGGGCTTCCAAATTAATATCAGTTCCAGCAACGATCTTAAAGTTCTTACAAAGTAGGCTTAGTACAATTCCAGAACCAACCCCTATCTCTAATGCGGATTTGCCATGATATTTGCTAGCACACTCTGCTAGAAGAAAACTATCGTCAGAAGGTAAATACAATTTGTATTATTTTGACGGTATACAACTTATAAAAATAAAACGAATTGTAACAACCACATGCTTAGATCCCCACCACCAAACAAATAGTCTACTAAAAAATTAGAAGTCGAATTGAGTGAAAAATACCAATCTATACACACGAAATTTTCGATATTAGGTGGGTTCAAGCTAGTTTAGCCAACAATTAAGGTAAGGGGTGTTTCATCTGTTTGGTCATAATGACTCAGCCAGTTTTATCAAGTCATGCGTCTCTAATTCATCTATTCTGACGTTGTCGAAATCAAATTTAACACCGAATTTTCTTGCAGCTGTTGATGCTTTTTTATTTCTCTGAGAAAATATAAATTCCAAATTTCCAATAGTTCGTTTAGTTATAGCCGTATTTTTACGATATAATCGTATAACTTCAGATTCAACACTAGGTTCTGGATCGAACGATTTTACATGAACAACAAATAGCTTCTGCAAAATGAAACAATGCTGAGTTATAACAGTGATTGCACGATAGTTCTCTTTTCCAGGAATAGCTTGCAATTTATCTGCGAAATCTTTTTGTACCATAATTATAGCCCTCTGGAATTTCTGTAACGCTAGCCACTGCAAGGCTTCTTTGCTTTTAGAATATGGAAGATTTGAAATGAATACATCAAAATTCAGAGGGATTGATTTGAATATATCTGCATTCACTAGTCTCAGGTTCGGGAAAGAAAACAACTTTGGCTTTGCTTTTTCAAAAATTTGGCTATCAATTTCAAATGAAATTACTGATTTACCATACTTACAGAGCTCATTCGTTAAAATTCCGTTTCCAGTACCAGCCTCGCAAACATTTTCGTCTTTAGTAATCCTAGAAGCATTGATGATTCGCAGAAGGACATCACGATCAACAAGCATATGCTGTCCAAGGCTTCTTCTCTTGGAAATTCTCATTTTCTAACAAACAAATTCATTCTTGCTTCGCCTGATATCTCATCAACGATCCTTTTTGAGATTAATTTTGCAGGATCTCTTAACCCTACCCTATTCTGAATATCTGCAAAAGATTCAAACTTTCTTATGTCTCGTTCTTTTATCATTGTCATCATATAGGTCTTTCCAATACCGGGAATCAATTCGAGGGCATGAACTCTAGGTGTTAGTGGTTGTGCCATATTAACATAATCGATGAACCTTTTCTCATTAGCCACTACTATTTTCCATACAATGCTTGGAAGTTCATTCTTTGCAGATTGGGATATCTCGTTATATTCTAGTCTTCCTAAGACGCTCATTACCTTGTCTCTGCCTTCCCTGCCAATATAGACTCGTTCTCCTACTTCGAAATTCATATTCTGTACTCCAAGCAACTCAAGTAGTGTTAGTCGCTCTTCCCCTAATGATTGTATGATAATACCTTCTCTTCCTCTTACTGTGGTTGACTTGCCTCTCTGAGTGAAATCCAAAACATAAGCATATTCCTCATATTTTCTTTGAGCCTGCGGAGAAATCCCAGAGCTTGACTCTAGGGTTCTGCTGCTACCGGTACCAGGCAGCGATGTTGACAATCTAAGCCTTCCAGTATAAGATATTACATACTTTTATTTAACTTTCGGTGTTCGTTTTCAGTATACTTAGTATTTTTTCAAGATTATCTGTAAGAATGAGTTTTTTCCATCCAAATGTAAACGCTCTTAATTCTTCTAAAGACTTGGGCATTACATTTACAACTTCTACGGCTTCCTCCTCTTTCAATTCACATTGTTCAATTAGCTGTTTTACCATTTTCTGAGCTTTCCTTGAATCTGTCTTTGCAAATTTTCCGACATAATCAAATGTCCATCTTTGAATCTGATCCATCTCATCTGGCTTAACTATTTCTAATATTTCTTTTACTTGTGGTAATGTAATAATTTCTTTCTTGATAATATCCGTCATTTTATCAACCTTGTATACTTGTTAATGGCTTGATGTGATTAAGCCTAGTCTGTAATGTTTTTTGTTTTTTACCTATCATTACCGATACCTTTAATGTTCTTCTACCTACCTCTCTAACTACTCCTACCTTACCTTGGAACCTTCTGTGAGGTGTAGTATTGTGTTCTCTAGGGTCAATATCCACTATAACATTCTCACCAATTTTGTAATTGATAAGCAAGTATGATAAACCCCTAACTACATTATCTTTTGTCAGTAAAGATCTACTTTTTCTTCTCCTCCAATGTGAACTAGGCATGACTGAAATCACTACTGGGAAGCCTTAATTTAACATTATCTACTTGTAGATTTGCGGCTGGTTAGTTTGGATCTTTAACCCCCTCTTCGGATAATGTAAACAGTACTTCGCCTTCTGGATGATAGGGGCTATCGACCATTCGAGCAATTCGATTTTTGCCTGAACGTTTAAGATATACTCTATAGGTACTAGTATGTGCTACGACATGTCCTCCAGTTGCTCGAAACGGATCACCAAATATTGTGTCTGGAGAGGATTGAATCTGGTTAGTCGCCACAACTGCCACAGCATATGTTTCCGAAATTCTGACCAGCATGTGCATTAACTTGTTAAGTTTTTGTTGCCGTTCTGAAAGTGTAGCCCTTCCAAGGAATTCTGCTCTATAATGTGCTACAGCAGAATCTACTATTAGTAATTTCACATTGTTAGCATCAATAAAATATCCGCTCTCTTCTATTATTAACTCTTGATGGGCACTATTATATGCTTTAGCCACTATGATATTTTCTAGTGTAGTGTATGGATCTAGATTCCTTGCTTTAGATATCGAAACAATTCTTTCGGGTCTGAACGTATTTTCCGTATCGATATAAAGTGCTTTGCCATTTAGTCCACCTTCAGATTTCGCTCTCTGTACCATTACACATAGTGTGTGACATATCTGAGTTTTTCCTGTGCTAAACTCCCCATATAATTCGGTGACTGCCTTTGTTTCAATGCCAGTACCTCCAAAAAGGTTATCCAAATTTTTTGATCCAGTAGAAATCCGATCTTCCCTCTTCCTCTTGTCATACAGGGCAGTTGCTGTAATAAAGCTCTTATCCAGAATCCCTCTATCTTCAAGTATAATTCTTGCTTTGTTGCAAAGAAATATGGATTTCTCATTTTCCATTCCAGTAGCCTCGGTAATGTCTATTGGACCTCTTGTCACTAGATCTTTAATCGATTTGAATCCAGCTTCTTCCAAACGCTTTCTTGTGGCTGGTCCGATTTCTTCTATAGCATCAAGATCCAATGTAATCCTAGACTGGTTATCCTCTTCCAAGGTTTATTTATAAAATAATTTGGCTACTAATTAGTCTTGAGTCGATATCTTCGATGAAATAAAACAAAAGATCTAATCCATCCAAGTATAGAATTTCTGCTATCATATGATGTTAAAAGCTCAGTTTGTTATCAGCAGTTTGGTGGTTATTTGTGCAACAAATAAATAAAGAAAATGATTTCTTTTCTATGATCCGTTTATTGGTGCTATAATTGATAGTTGACCTTAACCTTAACCATAAGCATGTTATAGTTATCGGGGGCGGTACTGAAGGTGTAAGAAAAGTCCGGGGACTACTGAATCAGAATTGTAAAATAACTGTTATCAGCAATAGATTAAATCGTTATCTCAGACACGCTAAAGAGCAAGGTCAAATCGATATCGTAAAGGCAAAGGTAAAGGATACCAGCATACTTGATGAATATAAACATTCCTATTTGATTCTAGCTTGCACTAGCGATAAAAGCTTAAATCGCAATCTCATCGAGAAAGGTCGTTCCATGGGATCGTTTGTTTATGCCGCTGATGATCCCTTAAATAGCGATTTTTCTTATGCCTCAACTATAAATATTGAAGGAGTGATACAGGTTGCAGTATCTACCTTTGGCAAAAGCCCAATCATGGCACGCAAAGTAAGGATTAAGGCAGAGCGTATTTTACGAAGAGTAATTAAAAAATCAGATATTGAAAATGCTAAGTTACAGGAATTCGCACGCACTGTTGCAAAACCAAAGATATATACACTCAAAGATCGAAAGAAATTTCTATATTCTTTAATCCACGATGAGCATATTCAGAACCTTATTATGGAGGATAAGATTGAAGATGCTAAAACCGCAACGCTAGAGCTATTACATCGGTGGGAGAAAAAAGATAACAAATGACATTATCTACCATAATGCAATCATTGCAGATAGTCAACGCAAAAGTGACTTATAGAAGTGCCCCTATCCATTTGCTCGAAAAATTCACATTCAAAGATGCTCAAAGTGCACATAAGCTACTGTTAGAAAAAGCTGGATTAAAAGAATGCATCATCCTACAGACATGTAATAGGGTTGAAGTTTTTGCAGCTGCTAAGAATCTTGATGAACAAAGACTGCTGGAGGCGTGGTCCTCAGTAATTGGTTTGCCCACTGGGGAGTTCACGAAGACTGTAGAAATTAGCAGGGGAAAAGATGTAGTTCTTCATCTATTGAAATTAGCTTCAGGGCTTGATTCTTTGGTTATAGGAGAAGATCAGGTTTTAGGACAGATAAGACGTGCCTTTGATTTCTGTCGTAATAATCACTACGCAGGTTCGCATCTTTCAGTTATATTCGATAAGGCAGTCAAGGTTGGAAGTAAAGTCAGAGCGACCACGGGTATAAACAAAGGAAGTACTTCCGTTGGATCAATGGCAGTAAACTTGACAGAACGGTACTTTAATGACCTAAAAAATAGAAACATTATACTGATTGGTTCTGGCGAGAGTGCAAGTTTGATTGCAAAAGCTTTAAAACAACGAGATGTTAATTTTATGGTGACAAGCAGAACATTCGATAGAGCAAAGTCATTTGCTGATAGAGTAGCAGGTAGGCCAATTCCATTCGAAAATGCTATTGCGATGTTACCTGAGATTGATTTGATTTTTGTTTCTACTACCGCACCCTATTATCTACTTACATACGATAGAATTCAAGTAGCGATGAGAAACAGATCTGAAGGGATGATGATCCTCGATCTTTCGAATCCTAGGACTGTTGAAGAATCAGTTGCAGCAATAAAAAAAGTTAAGCTGATAAACATGGATCAAATTGCAGAAATCGTAGAAAAGAACATACGTTCTCGCAAGAATGAGATCCAATCAGCTGAAAAGATAATTGATATAGAAATGAAATCAGTAGATAGTATACTCAAAAGAAAAAAGGTTGACCCTGTGGTGGTTTCAGTCTTTAAAAGTGTAGATGCCATCAGAGAGCGTGAATTTAAGAAAGCACTTACCATTCTTGGAAACAAATTAGGATCTGAAGAATCTAGAATTATAGAACAGCTGTCATATGCCATAGTAGAGGGGATTATATCAACTCCAATGAATAATCTTAAAACAGAGATAGAAATTGGTGATGAAGATGAAGAGAAGATTATGAATGTCGTGGCCAGACTATTTAAGTATAAAGAACAATAGTCGCTACCCAGGCCCTGGTTTTCCAGCAGTCAGGTTAAGGCGTTTAAGAAAGAATGCAGCTATTCGTGACCTTCTGCAAGAGACTCGCCTCTCTGTAAAGGATTTAATCTATCCGATTTTCATTCAAGAGGGAATAACAAAACCTAAAACGATTGAATCGATGCCTGAGATCAAAAGAATACCTATATCTAAAACGATTGAAGAAGTCCAAGCAATTTCAGATCTTGGTATTAATTCAATTATTCTATTTGGTATTCCTGCTTATAAGGATCGCACGGCGAGATCTGCATTTGATGATAAAGGGGGCGTGCAACAATCCATCGAATTGATACGTAAACACTTCTCTGATAAAATTGTCATCATAACAGATGTGTGCCTATGTCAATATACAATACATGGTCATTGCGGTATTGTAATAAATAAAAAGGTAGATAATGATAGTACTACTAGCACATTAGCAAAAGTTGCTATTAGCCATGCAAAAGCAGGTGCAGACATCGTTGCCCCATCTGCTATGATGGACGGTCAAGTGATGGCTATTCGTCAAGCCCTAGACAATGCTGGATTTACAGATATTCTAATTATCAGTTACTCTGCAAAACATGCATCACCCTTGTATGCTCCATTCAGAGATGCAGCTCTCTCTAGTCCTCAGTTTGAAGACAGGAGAACATATCAAATGCCGTATACAAATACAAGAGAGGCAATTCGTGAAATAGAAATGGATATTAGTGAAGGTACTGACATTATTCTGATCAAACCAGCTATTCCATACCTTGATCTAATTTATCAAGTAAGAAAACATACCAACATGCCCATCTGTGCATTCAGCGTTTCCGGAGAATATGCCCTGATTAAAGCAGCGGCAATAGAAGGTTGGATCGATGAAAGAGAAGTCATGACAGAATTTCTTACATCAATTAAGAGAGCAGGTGCGGATATGTTAATCACATACTATGCAAAGAAAATGGCTGGACTTCTTAATGAATGATCCCATACGATACAATTATAACGTTTTGTGAGTGGACAGCTATTGCTAGATGGCTGGTAAGTCGGAGTCGTTGTTCAAGAGAGCGACAAAAGTAATTCCCTCAGGTGTTAATAGCCCGATTCGCTTTTATGAGCCCTATCCGTTCTTTGCAGTTTCAGGCAAAGGTAGCAAGATTGTGACTGTCGATCATAAAACATATATCGATTACTGTATGGGATACGGAGCCCTTCTGCTAGGTCATGCCTTCCCTTCTGTAATTGAGACTGTAAGATGTCAACTTGACGATGGAAATCTGTTTTGTGTCCCAACCGAACAAGAAATAAAACTGGCAGAATTGTTCTCCCAGATCGTTCCATGTGCAGAAATGACTAGGCTAGTGAATACAGGCCTAGAGGCAACAATGCACGCAATTAGATTAGCTCGCGCGTTTACAAAGAAAAAAAAAATCATAAAATTTGAAGGATGTTACCACGGTTCTCACGATTACGTGCTTGTCAAACCAGGCCTAGGTACAGAAGGAATACCAATATCTGAAGGCATAATTGAAGAAGTTGCGTCTCAAACGCTGGTTGTCACTTATAATAACTACCTAGAATTAGAACAGTTAGTTAGAAAAACAGATGATGTGGCTTGTATTATAATAGAACCCGTTGCATCAAACATGGGACTAGTAGTACCTGAGAAGGAATATCTGAACGAGATCAGAAAGATCACGCAGCAGATGGATATTATACTAATATTTGATGAAGTTGTTACTGGATTTCGACTCGCTCTTGGAGGTGCGAGTGAATTCTTTGGTATTAAACCTGATTTGGCCACGTTCGCAAAAGCTATGGGAAATGGATTTCCAATAGGAGCAATAACAGGGAAGAAAGAAATAATGCAGCAATTTGCACCTTGCGGTAGAGTATATCAAGCAAGTACTTATGCTGGAAATCCATTCTCTGTTTCAGCATCTATTGCAACAATTAAGATACTCACTGAAGCAAAAAATGAGATCTACCCGAAGATTGCAAGAACGTGTGATAGTATAGTTAACGGCATAAAGGATGAGTTGGAAAAATCAAAACTAAACTATGTTATAAATACGATAGGTTCAATGTACCAGCTATTTTTTACTTCAGAAAAAGTAAAGGATTCTAAGAGTGCAATGAGGTCTAATGCAATGGCATTCAGAAAGCTTTATGACAAATTATTAGAATGTGGAGTTTTCATTCCTCCGTCACAACTAGAGACTTGCTTTATTTCTTACGCCCATACTGAAGATGATATTGACAAGACAGTAGAGTCATATAGTTATGCCTTACGCAAGGTTAAAGAATATTATGGTTAAGTTAAGGGTGGGTACAAGAGGTAGTAAACTTGCCGTTGCTCAGACCCAAATTGTGTTAGATATGTTGATAAAAAAAAATCCTCATATCGATTTTGAAGTTGCTGCGATAAGTACAAAGGGTGATGTAGATAAAAGGCCTTTGTTTACAATGGATCAGAAAGGTATCTTTGAGAGAGATGTTAATGAAGCTCTAATTAAAGGTGAAGTTGATTTTACTGTCCATAGCTTGAAAGATATCCCTTCGGATCTTTCAAATGAATTAATCATTGCATGCATTCCAAGGAGGGCTCGTCCAAATGATGTTTTGGTCAATAAGAAAAAATTAAAATTGAGTGAGCTGCGTGCAGGCTCTGTAATAGGGACCAGTAGCCTCAGGCGAGCTATTCAAATAATGAGGAAACGTCCTGACTTGAATATCAAGCCAATTCGTGGAAATGTAGAGACAAGAGTCAATAAATCAATTACAGGAGAATATGATGCCATTATTCTTGCAGAAGCTGGTCTCACGAGACTTGGAATGAAAGATATTATAGCAGAAAGATTTAATATAAAAGACTTTGTACCGGCTCCAGGCCAAGGGGCGATTGCAATTGTATGTAGACGGGGTAATCAAGGATTAATTAAAATATTAAAGGGTATTGAAGATTACCAATCAAAAGCCGAGATTGATGCAGAACGTGCTCTTTTGACAAAAATCGAAGCAGGATGCAGATTTCCTGTAGGTGCAGTTGCAGTTATGGACAGTAATTTATTTAAGATAAGATTGTATGCTAGCGTTTTTTCTGCAGATGGCACAGTAGCCATTAACTTGAAAGACACAGGAAATATTAAAAATGCAGCTAAACTTGGCATGAAGGTAGGAACGGTGCTTTTTAACAAAGGTGCCCCAAAACTAGCCGAAGGCTGGAGAGAAGCTATAGAAGAATGGAATAAGAAGCTATGAGAAGTGGTATAGTCTTCATCTGCGGCGCCGGCCCAGGCGATCCCAAATTGATGTCTGTAAGAGCTATGGAACTGCTTAAAAGCTGCAATCTTGTGCTCTATGATAGGCTGGTTAGCAAAGAAATTATCGATCAGATTTCTATCAAATCAGAGAAGATCGATGTTGGAAGGGGGATTGGGGAATCGTCTACACGCCAAGATTATACAAATAAACTAATGGTTAAATATGCCAAACGAGGGAAAAGAGTTTTGCGGCTAAAGGGTGGAGACCCTTTTATCTTTGGACGGGGAGCTGAAGAAGCCGAATATCTATCTAAACACAATGTCAAATTTGAAATAATCCCCGGAATCACGTCTGCCATGGGATCTGCTGCATACGCTGGAATTCCTTTGACACATAGACGATTTGCATCTTCTGTCATTGTCGTAACAGGTCATGAGGATCCAAAAAAAAAGAACCTATGGTAAGATGGAAGGAATTGGCCAAAGCCGCAGATACGATAGTCATCTTAATGGGTATGAGCCAACTGGAGCAGATTTTATATAAGTTGATAGATGCAGGACTAAGTAAAGATACAAAGGTAGCTGTTATTGAAAATGCGACTACTAAAGAACAACGAATAGTTAAGGGAAACTTAAATAATATTATGAATAGGGTGATAAAGGCAAAATTGAAATCGCCTGCGGTTATCATAATTGGTAAAGTCGTATCTTTGCAGAAAAAACTTGATTGGTTCAATAAGTGATCTCTTGTCTAAGAGTTTGGAAAGCAAAATTCTCGCAATAACAAGGAATTTTGTCCATGCTCAAGATTTTTCAGACCTTGTAAAATTAGAGGGTGGCAGGACAATTGCGTTGCCCACAATTGAAATAGTTCCCAAGGATCCAAATGTTGTTCAAGAGTTTCTTAATACGGTAAATGAAAAAATGCACGACTACTGTGCTTTTATGAGCTCGCAGGCTGTGAATGTGTTATTTGATCATGCAAGTAGAATGAATACAACCGAACAGGTTATTTCTACCTTGAATTCTAGAACTGTTGTTGCAGTAGGACCAAAAACTAAACAGACCCTAATAGAAAGAGGAGTGGATGTACAAGTAGTTCCACAGACATACTCGTCTAAGGGATTGGTAGAGCTCTTTGCTAAAGGTAATATTGTAAATAAAAGAATCATTATTCCTAGGAGTGAGATGTCAAATGAATTCATTGTAAAGGCTCTATCGGATCTAGGAATGACTGTCGATGAATTATTTCTCTATTCCGTGCGAACTTCCAAGCCAAATTCCATCTGGAATAGCTTTGCTCTGTTACTCGAGCAACAGAAAATAGATGGTATTATATTCACTAGTGCGTCTGCTGTTCGATCTTTCTTTGAGATAGTTCAGAAAATCTTGCCAAATACTTTCAATCCTTTGAAAGGGGTGCCAGCTATCATAGCTATCGGCCCATTTACTAAGGATGAGCTAAGCAAGAGAGAGATCCAATCCTTTGAGTCTAAGGACCACACAATAAAAGGTACTTTCGAGCTTGCAAAGGTTATCTTGGGCCCAAGATAACGCCCATTTTGATGGATATAGAGGTACTTCGAGGATCCTCGGTGTCGCATAAATGATACTTTTTGTCTTTTAGAAACTGATTACTACCTATCAAGGGCTTCTGTCTTTACACCTTGATCCTGTTACAGAAGATGTTATACCCAGTTGTGGCCCTTACCTAGGCTTCGGTATTTATTTCCTTTGTTTATCGTTTTTAGATTCTCTTCGTCAATTATAGATCGAAGCTCAAGCTAGCCGATACTGAATTGATATGAAAAATATCCCTGCAAACAAAACTTTTTACCGCTGCAGCTGCTTATTATTAACTTGACATAGCTAAACAGCGAACCTAGTATTCATTAACTAAAGAATCATCGCAGCTCGTTGGTTATCTCTTTAGGTATTACACTTGAGAATGATCTGTTAACATGTGAATAGGATGCAAAGCAGTATTCACGATATCTATTTTATTAGGGTATACGACGCATATGAATTTGTGGAAGAGGATAAATCATAGTACAAGTTATACTTTGACAGTCTTTGCTAGGTCTAGATCATAACCATCATGGTTCTAAGTCACTACTCTGTTTACATGAAAGCAAAATGAAGCACCTGATCTTAATCTTAAGTTGTAGAATTTACAATAAATATTAGACCAAAATATATATAAAACATAACGGCGTTATAGATTACGTATGACAACCGAAGAACTTAATATGGATTATAGCAAGTATGACTTTAAGGATTCTACAGAGCTTTACGTTTATCTGAGCAAAAAGGGTCTGTCGAGGGGCACAGTTGAAGAAATTAGCAAGCTAAAGGGTGAACCAGATTGGATGCGAGACTTTAGGTTGAGAGCATACGATGTTTTCTTGAGCAAACCAATGCCCAGTTGGGGCGGCGATTTATCAAAGATTGATTTTCAAAATATTTATTATTATGCAAAAGCATCTGAAAAACAAGGCAAGACCTGGGACGATGTTCCAGCATCTGTAAGAAATACATTTGAAAAGCTTGGAATTCCTGAAGCTGAGAGAAAGTTCTTGGCTGGTGTGGGTGCTCAGTACGAATCTGAGGTAGTATATCACCATTTGAGGGAGGATCTCCAAAAACAAGGTGTAATATTTATTGATACAGATGCGGCCGTGAAAGAACAGCCAGAAATTATGAAAAAACATTTTGGAAAGGTTATTCCGCCAGAAGATAACAAGTTTGCAGCATTGAATAGTGCTGTTTGGTCTGGTGGTTCCTTTATTTATGTTCCACCTAATGTAAAGGTAGACCTTCCATTACAGGCATATTTCAGAATCAACGCTGAAAATATAGGTCAGTTCGAAAGAACTCTGATCATCGCAGATGAGGGCTCTGAAGTCCATTATATCGAAGGATGTACAGCACCGGTCTATACTACAGAGTCACTGCATTCTGCAGTTGTTGAATTAATTGCAAAGAAAGGTGCAAAGATTAGGTATACTACGATTCAGAACTGGAGCAAGGACGTATATAATTTAGTAACAAAGAGAGCGTATGCGTATGAGAATGCTACAGTTGAGTGGATTGATGGAAACCTTGGCAGTAGATTAACCATGAAGTATCCAGGTGTATACATGCTTGGAAAAAACGCTCATGCTGAAGTAATATCAGTTGCGTTTGCAGGTTCTGGTCAGCACCAAGACGCAGGTGCAAAAGCAGTACACTTGGCTCCAAACACAACCTCCAGAATTACAAGTAAGTCAGTTAGCAAGGACGCTGGCAGAACAACATACAGAGGCCTGCTTCATGTTGCAAAGGGTGCCACAGGTGTAAAATCTAATGTAAGATGTGATGCATTACTATTAGATGAAAATTCAAGAACTGATACATATCCATATGTGGAAGTAAATGAAGATGATGCAACGATCTCACATGAAGCATCAGTTGGAAAGATTGGAGAGGATCAGATATTTTATCTGATGAGCAGAGGGTTTTCAGAATCTGATGCATTATCGTTGATCGTTGGTGGATTTATGGAGCCCTTCACCAAAGAATTACCTATGGAATATGCAGTTGAGCTAAATAGACTTGTAAAGCTCGAAATGGAAGGATCAGTAGGTTAAAGGTAGAGACTTTTTTTCCTCTTTATTGATGGCAGACAAAATTGGTACTTTTATCTTCGATTAACAGAGAAAATATAGAAGCATTAACGAAGGAAAATGAAGAGCCTCTTTGGCTTAATGAAATGAGAGAGAAAGCATTTTCTAAGTATGTCTCTCTTCCAGCTGAAGTGTCACCTCTTTATACGAAGTATTCGAATGTCAATCGTCATTCACCAGAACATATCCACATTCCAGACCGTTCTATAATTTCTGAGCCATACGAAGAGCTTAAAGATAGCATAAAGGAATTAGAGCATGGAAACAGTATCTTACGAATCGGTTCTACAATAAATCGAATGTTCATGTCTGACAGTCTTTTGAAACAGGGAGTTATTATTTTAGATCTTAAGGAAGCAATAAGGAGATACGAAGATCTTATAAAAAAACAATTGACTACAAATCAGCTTGACTACAGTGAAGACAAATTCTTAGCCTTAGAAGCTGCTGCTTTTGGTTCTGGTCTTTTTGTGTATATCCCTAAAAATGTCATAATCGACGAGCCAATCAGAATTGTTAATTCATTGGCAGATGACGGTAATTCTTCAATTACACGAAACATAATTGTTGCTGATGTAGGTTCAAAATCAACTCTTGTTCAAGAGATATACGCTCCGCCAGCAATAAGTAAAAAAGACGTACAACAAGCATACTTTGAGTTGGTAGAATGCCATGTTGGTCCAAATGCCCATCTAGAAATGGTAACATTGCAAGCAATGAGTGGCGATACCGCTAACTTTTCAAACAGAAAAGCATTCATAGAGAGGGACGGTAAAATGTCTTGGTATCTTGGTATGTTTGGTACTCAGCTATCAAGATACAAGATCGACAGTATTATGAAAGGCCCAGGGTCTTCTGCCGAAGACGTGGAGATCATCTTTGGAAACGGAAACCAATCATTTGATGTTACATCTAATCTTCTTCACTTTGGTCATAGTACAAGGGGACGTGTATTGGTGAAATCCGTTATGAAAGATACCTCTAAATCGTTATTCAAAGGGATGATCAAGATTGGAAAGGAGGCAAAAGCAGCAGAATCATACCTCGCTGGTCATGCAATTCTACTTGATAAAGGTGCGAAATCTGATGCGATACCAGGTCTTGAAATTGAAACTAATGAGGTAAAGGCTACGCATTCTGCATCAGTGGCACAAATCGATGAAATGCAGATCTTTTATTTGATGTCCAGGGGTTTGAGCAGAGAAGGTGCAAAGCGAGAGATAGTAAACGGATTTCTAGAACCCTTATCAAGGAAGATGGGTCCTACTATTAGAGCATGGATTAATTATCTAATTGAAAACAAATGGTCTGGGAAGCCACTAATGCTAAGGACAGACGAGGCAATGGAACAAATTTTAGAAGTAGAAAAGTCTCGATACAGAGAAACGCAGGACATTTTTGAAAAACACTACAAGTACAGGTAAGTACAGCTATAATATGTCAGAGTGGATAAGGGTTTGTGACGCGCGGTCCTTGAAGAATGCTGATTTGCTGGATTTTGATTTGAATGACAAAAAGATCTTGATAGCCAAGGTGGGAAATAGAATCTATGCAACGGATAGAATTTGTACCCATGCTTACGCGGATTTATCTACAGGATTCTTGAACGAAGATGAAAAAACAATTACTTGTCCATTACATATGTCTGCGTTTAAATTAGAAGATGGCACCCCACAAAACCTTCCAGCAGAACAACCACTAAAATCCTATCAAACGAAAATACAGGAAGATTGGCTGTACGTGTTAAACGAATGAGCCGAGTGTCCAATTTAATCAATTGTTCTTTTTACTTTCCTCTATCATGGCGAAAACACTGAAACATCGTTAGCTTATCATCTGTGCTTATCATCAATGATAGTCCTTTTATGGTCCCATAATTAAGATGAAACATGACTATTAAACAAAAACGGTCTATATAAAATAAACATTTTTTGTAAATCCTCTATAATATTCCCGATAAACCTCAACGTCAACTTAATATAAAAGATATCCACCTTATTCATTGACTAATATGGCACAAATGCCAGCACTAATTCCAAAAGAAGTTGAAATACAAAGGCTGAAGAAGATCTACATTCTGGTTATAATGCTAGGTTCAATCGCAGCATCTGTAGAGGTGGATAACTTTGTTGATGGATCTCTGCATCAGACAGCTATTAGAGACAGTGCTTTCACGCCAGCCCATTGGTGGTTATATAGCCATTTTGTTGCTCTGCCATTAGGATGGGGATTTGTGGCTATGTATGATAGACGAGTACCAATTCTTAGAGGACCAAATAACTCTATGAATACAGGGCTGAAGATAACCATTATTGGTTATTTAGCAACCATGTTTACAATTGGAGTCAACGAATTGTGGCATTTCTGGTTTGTAGAGGAAATATTTTCAGTTCCTAACCATTGGATGTTCAATATGGGAGTAGTTGTAGCTTTCATGGGCGCTCTAGCATATGTAGTAAGAGTTTATGCACGTCTAGTAGAACTTGGTGCAGAAACACCAGCAAAGAATCCCTATGTAGCTGAAATGTACAAGCTAGCACTGGAAGGAAAGCTGTATAGTAGATCAATTCCGTAGGAGAAAAGAGAAAAAGAGAAACTCATTGGTCTGTATTTAATTCAGACCTAATTTTTTTATTTTTAACTGTAAATGATAAAACTTAACGATTAGACATTCAGTGAAAAAAGGATGTGTGGATTTAATGCTACTACTATTTTATTATCAAATAATAAAAATTTACAAATTGAAACCGCGATTTATATATTCTCTTAATAGTAGAGCAGCGCTATAATCTCTTCTGGCAGAATTTTAAAACAGCAATATTTAAAAAGGTATATCATGATCAGTATGTGTAGATGACTTTACCAAAGGGATGGGGAACTGATGGAAGAAGACCTGGCGGCCAGAGCCGAGACGATATAGAAAAGATGATAGGAAAGCGAGTAGAAAACATGAAAGGAATTTTTGTTTTGGGCTTTGTATTATGCTGGGTAGCGACTGCAGGCGGCGTTTATGTAGGAGTAACAGTTTATCCTTGGGCCTATCCGTTGCCAAGCGGTCTGTATGCACTCTCTGTGTTGACGGTGGTTGAGGCATTGGGACTCTTCTGGATATTGAAGATTGCCGGTGAAAAGCCTATCCACGCCTAAAACCACATTTATTATTTCTTCCAGTTATTATTTTATTTCTTTTTGATCTCCTTAGCAGTAAGTGAAATACTTGGTACGAATAAATAGTAGTGTAATGATAGGCAGGTGAGGGGTATCTAGACTAAACTCGTCTAGTAGTCAATTTCAAAAGCAGGGTTTTCCAAGACGTGAACATCTATTTGAGTTGAAAGCATTTGGGCATGACCTCAAGATTAGCTTCATAGGTGATAATTTACACTTGCTGCGACTCTCAAGATATCGTTCACTCAGCTTGAATTTTTAGGACTAGTAAAAACCTTAGCTGTTAGACATGTCTTTGATATTTTATCGTTATGTACAAGGAAATAAAATTTTATATATCAGCTGTCGGTGTAGGTTGGTAATGGTCTGGCTTAGACGAACAACGCACTATCTGTTCATAGTAGTAGTTGCTGTGAATAGCACTCTGCTGACGATTAATGCAGGAGACTACATCTTCTACACTGACTGGGCTTGGACGTCGTTTGTAGTATTTTCGATATCACAATCGACAATGCTTGCAGTAGGAGCAATTTACTACATGCTCTTTACAGGAGTTCCAGGTACAGCGACATATTACGCAACCATTATGACAATTTATACATGGGTTGCAAAAGGAGCTTGGTTTGCATTAGGATACCCGTATGACTTCATCGCAGTACCAGTATGGATACCTTCAGCAATGTTGTTAGACCTTACGTATTGGGCCACGAGGCGCAATAAGCACGCCGCTATACTTATCGGCGGAACTTTGATCGGTCTCTCAATCCCACTCTTCAACATGATAAACTTACTGCTGGTAAGAGATCCCCTGGAAGTAGCATTCAAGTATCCTCGACCGACATTGCCACCTTACATGACGCCTATAGAACCTCAGGTCGGAAAGTTCTACAACAGTCCCGTAGCCTTGGGAGCTGGCGCTGGGGCAGTGCTAACTGTGCCTATAGCAGCGTTAGGTGCGAAACTAAACACGTGGACCTATAGATGGATGGCCGCGTGGAGTAAATGGGACTAAAATAAAAAATCCCTTTTTTTCTTTTCTTTGTAATATTGCATCTAAAGGTTATTGATTTTCCTTTACACAAGTTCTTTTTAGGTTAGTAGACTTAGTTGGTTAGAGTCGATGTACCAGCAGTTTGTGCAGATTAGTATCTCTAATGAGCTTTATCTGAATAATGCATTTCTATTGCAATAATATTTTGATAAAGGAAGTTAGCTGTAAAGTCAGCTTTACGAATATACTTAATACTGGTGTGTATCTGTATGTAGATGCAGCATTGATTGGTACTATTACGTCACTGATTTTTTACTTATCTACTCTGAGAGCATCTAAAAGATTCTGAATATTTGCTAGAGGCTTTTTGTTTTGGTCTGAGATAGTCTGTCTGGCTGGTGGATTTTCCATATAACTATCAATTCTAGAAAGAATTCTCTCCTGATATGTAGGTATATGTTCGTTCTGATAAAAGACACCCAACGGAATTCTATTACCCCATTCATTAGATTTTTGAATTACTTGCCCAACCTTGATATCCACTTGGTCTTCTTTATGTACTGTCCCGTCATAACCAGTCTCTTCAAGCTTATATGTTCTAGGCATCTGTCTTTGAGTCTCAGCATCAATATTATCTAAACCTTGATACCACTCGCGCGTGTTGATATCATTATAAGTTGGACAGGGTTGCAAGACATCTATATAAGCCAAGCCTTTGTGCTCAATTGCTCGTCTTATCAGTTCTTTCAGATGCCTCACGTCATAAGAATAACCTCGTGCAATGAAAGTAAAACCAGAAACCAATGCCAAAGATATAGGATTAACCGAATTGTTCGCGTTTGGTTGTGCTAATGACTTAGTTTTCATACCCAATTTTAGTGTAGGGGCTGCTTGACCTTTGGTTAATCCATAAACGCCATTATTAAAAATAATATATACCATATCGACATTTCTTCTCCCGGCACTTACGAAATGGCCAGCTCCTATTCCTAATCCGTCTCCATCACCTCCCACGGCTAACACTTCAAGATCGGGATTACACAGTTTAGCTCCTTGGGCAAACGGCAAAACTCTGCCGTGTAATGTATGTATTCCATAGGTATGAATAAAGTGAGCAGCCTTTCCTGAACAGCCGATACCTGAAAAAATTGCTGCTTTGTGTCTAGGAATTTGCATATCCATGAGAGCCATCTGTATAGCATTTACGATACCAAAGTCTCCGCATCCAGGACACCAATCATTATGAACATCAGTCTTATAATCCGCGAGTTTAAGTGCCATTTTCTAAAACAATTCTCCTTGGAGCATCTCCATTAATTATACGCTTTATCGCATTATAAACCTCACTAGACGACATTGGCCTCCCGTTGTATTTCACAATTCTATAGTTAGCATCACGGTTGAGATTTTGTTTAAGAAGCAATCCTAGTTGTGATGTATAATTCATTTCAATGTCAACTAAAACTTTAGTATTTTCCAACATCTGCTCCAACAACACCGCAGGGAACGGGTGCATCAATCGGATCTGAATAAATTTTATTTTCTTTCCTTCTGCCAGTAATCGATCTAATGCGTCCAGGATTGCTCCTTTAGTTCAACCCCAACTAAGGAGTGTCAACCCATCAGTAGAATCTTCTTCACCATACATTACAGCCTTGTCTTCATTAGATATTTCTTTCAGAGCAAGATCTAGTTTGCCTAAGCGTTTATTCATCATATTAACTCGGACTACTGGATCCTCCGAAATGTGGCCTTCCTCTGAATGTTCGTCTCCTGTGTTCCAAAATATTCCATTTTCAGTCCCCAGCGTGACCCTAGGAGAGACTGGATTTTCGTCAAGCTTGAATCTTAAATAATGGCCTCCTTCCCCTGTCGGGGTCGAGTTGGGTATAGTCTGCAATAATTGCCCTCTATCTATTGTTACTTTATTTTGATCAAAGATCTTGCATGTCATTATGCTGTTTGCTATCGCTTTATCTAAAAGATGGATAACTGGCATTTGATACTTTTCAGCAAAATTGAATGCCTTTATCGTATCATAGAAGCTCTCTTCGATGTCACCAGAAGCAAAGACAATTCTTGGGAATTCTCCGTGACCTGCATTTATAGCGAACATTAAATCGCCCTGCTCATGCCTTGTTGGAAGCCCAGTAGCTGGTCCTGCTCGTTGATACAAAGAAACCACTAATGGAACTTCGTTCATTCCAGCCCATCCCAGAGCTTCAGCCATTAAAGAAAATCCCGGTCCTGAGGTAGCGGTTGCGGAACGGGCTCCAGTTAATGCACCACCGATTGCCATGGTAATCGCAGCGATTTCGTCTTCAGTTTGGACTACCACGATTGAGCCGTCATTATTATCTGTCTGCCGTATTATTTGATTTGATTCCAAAAATTCACTATCGTCGCTAGCAGGAGTGATAGGATAGTACGTCTGGAATCTACATCCTGCTGTTATTTTTCCCATTGCTGAGGACTGGTTTCCCTGTACAAGAATTATGTTCTGAGATGGCTGTCTTGAGTTCAACTTGAGTTTAGATTTCGTTAGGTCAAATTGACTTTTGATGTAATTATATGCATATCTAGCTGCTGCGATATTACTATCGGCAACTTTTGGTTTTGCTCTAAATACGAATTTAATGGCTTTATCCAATATTTCGCTATCAAAATCTAATATTGCCATGGATGCTGATAGTGCCATCACATTAACCATTCTAGTGAGTTTGCTCAGAGAAGGGTCATTGATCTTCTCTGAAAATTGTTTAAGCAAACTAAAGTAGGGGATCTTGTAAAGGATTGCCCCATTGTCCTTAGCATAGTCCAGCATTCCCTGAACTGTAACAGGCTTTGAGTGTGCTTGAAGCATTTTGGCAATTCTTTCAGATGCATGATAATCAATACTATGCACTTCTTGGACGGTCGTTTGTGTCAAAGTCGAATCATAAATTATAGCTCCATTTTTTGTTACCCTATCCCCATGCCTGAATACGGTTTCGGCATCAAAAGAAACAAGTATATCGATATCATCTACATGAGATCTTACTGGTTCTTCTGAAACTCTTACTGTAAAGTAACTGTGTTCACCTTTGATATTTGAATAAAATTCTCGTTTTCCAAATATATACATCCCAGCCTGAGCGCAAGCCCTCGAAAAGATATTAGCAGCAGAGTCAACGCCGCTTCCCTGTGCTCCACCTATAACCCATGTTAATGAATTTGTAACTTTTTGTGATTGGGTCATCAAAAATTGATCTCCTATTACCTGCTTTTAATGCTTTAGAATAGAGTAAACGAAATTGATTAATTTGAATTCATTTAGGAGTTGAATTGACTATGACAGTCGTCATCCGCCTGTTGCAGCATCAAACAGACAGCATTCACAAGCATCGAGTTTGCCGCAGTATGGGCATGCACACATACAGGCTTCAAGTGGGTTGCCACAATAATCACATCTAGTTCCATCCGTGCTAGTTGTCTTCTTATCTTCGTCTGGCAATTCTCAGTATTGGTATTGTGCTTTTTTCATTCTTATTATGTTTTCTATATACTTTAATGACGAGAAGCCCTTCTATACCTTCTTCGTAGTTTATTTCCACAAAGCTGGCACTCTGTAATATTGGAATCATAAGCTTTATCACATCCAATGCAGAAAGCGATCCATTTTCTAATGGTTCTGATTCCCTTAGCAGAAAGGTTCTTTATCGGAATATTTAACTGGCTGGCCATATTTGCGACAGCATAATCATCAGAAATGATGGTCTTTTTTAGCTGCAGTGCAAGTGCTAAAATCGAGAGATCTGCAACAGAGAGTGTAGAGATATCACCAGTTTTTTTTGCTACTGCTTTAATCTGTCTCAAAAATCTTTCTTCGGGTTCAAGCACTTTAAGGTTACCTGCGTCAATCAGGGCTTGCAAACCGTAATATGATTTTTTTATGTGTTTTACCTCGTCAAAGACAGAATTTGTGGTATAAGACGCCGACGAAGAAAGAAAAGGCATACCTGCATAGAATGCATTTGCATCGAGTATGAATTGGTTAGAATCCAAGTTTTGCAAGCTGTCTTAAGCCCCTCTTTCTTAAGCGTACAAACCGTGCATCATCCAAACAACGCGATATTTTCACAATCTGTCCACAGCTTACGTGAAATACCTCTTGTCCATCTAATATTAATTGTGTATCATGAGTGCTCTGAATTTCTATTTGGGTAGATGGAACGACTATCTGAGGCATCCTGTTAACACATGCGATGGGAGCCACAATTATGCAGCTCAAATTCTCATGCAGGATTGGACCGCCAATAGAAAGGGAGTGCCCGGTTGATCCTGTGGGAGTTGAAATCATGATGCCATCCATTCTTTGTTTTATCTCATCGTCCATCATTTTTATAATAAAAAATGGAGTTCTTGTCAGGTTTGTACGCGTAATCAGGATATCGTTTAGTGCAGGTGGCAATATCATGTTATCATCAATAGATGCTTGTATCCTTAGACGTGACTCACAGAAATATCGTCTACCAAGTATTAAGCTGATATCCTCATTTATTGTATGTTCACTTGCTTCAGACAACACGCCTCTA
>Ga0210381_10000039_pt1 | contig 24123 bp, 23 predicted proteins | sample PLM1_5_coexredo_FD_155489 | JGI IMG/M metagenome (GOLD analysis project Ga0210381, IMG submission 155489) | Groundwater sediment microbial communities from an aquifer in East River, Colorado, USA - PLM1_5_coex redo | ecosystem: Environmental > Terrestrial > Soil > Riparian zone | place: USA...
GCGATTAAAAAAACAAGCTCACGACGTACTCAGTGAGGCTGAACTGTTGGGAGCTAAAGAAGGGGTAAAAGTAGATAAGGTAATTATTGTAGCCTCATCTTGTGCTGGTGCAATACTCGATTATGCAAAAGATAATAATGTAGATCTTGTTGTGGTAGGCACCAAAGGTATGACTGGTTTGAAACACTTTCTTTTAGGAAGTGTTGCAAATAATATCATAAGTCATGCTCATTGTCCTGTATTGGCCGTCAGGTGATTATATAGTAATAATACTACCTCATGGAAAGTATTATTATCTGCATTATTACAGTTACATCTGAGTTACATCTGTAATATGACAGCAGTGCAATCAAACATAAAACAAATGGCTGCAGCAGCTGATTTACTACAAAGAAAGATTGTCTTAGCAACCGAAGGTTTTACAACGAAATTTTGTGAGTTAGTCTTAAAAGATAGAAATAGACTATCAAAAGAAAATGCCCTGGTAGTTGCTGAATACATAATCGCAATGAAAAGAGAAGTTAATCCTAGACAAAATTACATTAGATGCACAATCCAATTTCTTTCTGAGTTATCCAGGATTACGGATCAAAGACACTTTAAGGATATGACAGACAATGATATTTTCCATTATCTTGATTCTAGTCGTAAACCTGAAAGTCAGGATCCATTTCATAAGTGGATAGGGAGCTACAATACAAAACGCATAATAGTAATACGATTCTTGAAATGGTTGTACTACCAGGGTATTGATAGTCCTGAAAAGAGAAATGAATTATCTCGCATCCAAAGAAAACCTGAATGTATTATGGATATTCCACAGCTAAAAAGAAGAGAGAAAAGTTGCTACAAACCTACAGACTTATGGACACAGGAAGACGATTTACTTTTCTTAAAATGGGTTACAGACAAACGAGATAGGTGTTATCATACGATGGCACGAGATTTATCTGCACGACCTCATGAGATATTGAATCTAAAAATAAAAGACATAGTGTTTAAGACAACTGGAAAAGTACAATATGCAGAAGTTCTAGTCAATGGAAAAACAGGAACCAGACCTATTCCATTAATCCAATCTATTCCCTATATTAAGGAATGGCTATCAAATCACCCTAGTAGAAACAATCCAAACTCTCCTGTTTTCATAGGTTTAGGTAGGCAGAGCATGGGTAAACAATTTACTCCTGGTGGTTTGCATAATTTATACGACTATTATAAGAAAGAATTTTTCCCTAAACTCCTAGACGATCCAACTATATCAAACGAAGACAAAGATAAGATAAAGAGCCTACTAGGAAAACCATTCAACCCATATATACGACGACATTCTGCGCTGACTGAAAAATCCACCAAATTGAAACTTCATACTCTAAATCAACATGCTGGTTGGGCTACTAATAGCAATATGGCACAGAAATATATTCACTACTTTGGCAATGAAAGCTCTGATAGTTTACTAGAAGCGTATGGCGTAGTCACCAAGGATAATGTTTCGTTCAATACATTAAATCCTAAGAACTGTCCTAATTGTTATGAGGGTAATACTCAGGACTCTAAGTTCTGTACTAAATGTAGGATGGTATTGACATATGATGCATATAGCGAAACGATAGAGGAAAAACAGGTCAAGGACAAGGAGGTAGAGAATCTAAAGGGTCAAATGAAATTAATGCAAGAAGCACAAAAGGAAATCCTTGATCTATTGAGAGAGCCGAACAAGCTAGTAGATGTGGTAAAGAATGGATGAAGACTTATTTTTGTCACTCATCCAATTGCTTGAGTAGCGTGGCTATTAGTTCTTTTTGCCTAAGTAAATTTTCTTTCATAAAGTCTTTATCAAGATGATATCTATCAACAAATTCCTTTAAGCTGGTAATATTAGTTGTAGGTCCTAAAGAATTCATGTATTCCCTCATTATGTATTTCGGAAATTCCCTTTCTTCTTCTGGTGTTAAGCTTCTAAAATGTCCTCCTTCAAATATATTATTCTTTATGGCATACATCATCGACTTCTGAAAAATGAGCATTCGTTTCTCAGGAGTTGTAATTATTTTTCCATAGTATGTAAAAGCCTCTGTAACTAGATTACTATTCCGTCTTTTTTCGTAACTCTGAATTTCGTTTATGTCTATTCCCAACAAAACAGCTGCTGCAGCACCCTTATCTGTCAGAATTAACAACTTCGGTCCTCGTTTATGCTTTTGTTCAGCTTTCAAGTAATGATCCTTCATAAGTAATAACACACTTTCGTATACCGTAGGTTGTTTTATTCCAAGCTCTCTAGCAATATGGTTGGGATTATCTGTCTCAGCCGTACATTCAAACATATGCTTCAATATCTTTTGTTGAAGTTCTCCTAATCGCTTAGTATAGGCTTTCATTGTGTTATGCCCTACACACCCTATACTATACACTATACTTTAAATATTCCTATTCCTACCTAAGAATTATTTGACAGCACGATATCTGATATAATACCACTTAGCCTTGCTATATTATTTCACAATCTCCAATATTTGTATCAATACTAGACCGAGTCTGTAATCCTCATTTCTGGGATGCCAGACTGCATTTCCAATTCACTTTCAGCTACAGTGTGATAATACCCGTTATGTTCATTGATCCCTTAACCATTTTTATATCAATCAAATGTACTATAAGTTCATGAGCAAATTTGATTCAATAGATGACAGTCTAGTTTCACATATTATCTACCGGGTTCCTAAAAACAATCATGACGCAATGTTGAAGCTATGCAAAGAAGCCTACGATATGTTGAAGCAACATGGCATTCTACACTATGACATTTTCAAGTTAAGCAATAACAATGCGCCAATGGATGGGTTTGATAACATTGCCAATACCGTTTCAGCAAACCAAGACGAGGAAGTATGGATCGAGTCAATCTATTACAAAGACCGACAGCATATGAAGGAAGTAATGTCAAAGATGGAAAAAGACAAAAGAATGGGCGAATCGATGAAACAATCTATGGCCCTACTACCTCCTGGTGCAAAGTTTATTATGGGTGAGTTTGAACGCCTCAGACTCTAGACTATAAATGGTTACTTTCTACAAGATACACTGTATGAATGAATGCCAGATACTATTACACACTGAAGCACTTTAAGGATTGCTCTCAGGTTTGACTCTTGCTATGATTGCTGTTGTTTGATTGTTTGATATAATTTAGTGAATTCAGGATAGCGCTTAGAATCCTTTTCATCTTTTGACACATACTTCAGGAACATATTTTCGTAATAGTCAATCAAAGTCGGTTCGAGCTGCTTTAGGATTTTCTTATCGCTGATGAACTTTTCATTGATCAAGAAGCAAAGCCATTCTATATCATTGAACATACGGTAAACCCATTGCTTCCGAGAGATGTCATGTTCAGAACCTGGATGTACTTTAGCTAGCTCGACCTCTGCATCTCTCCAAGAGGACATGATTATGTTCGTCTGCGTGATTTGATCTAGTTTCTTTGAACGCCTAAACGTTATAACTGTGTAGAATAATGCTGCTGCATATATCCCGGCTGCAATAATTTGAATGTAATCTGATGTTGTAATAACAACCATGCCTAGATTTATAGGAGAAGAAAGTATGATTTCAGAGTTAAGTTTGTTGTTGTTGTTGGCTATTCAGGTCAGGTCATCTCAGTCATTGCCTTTGCCAGCAGGGTTAGCACAGATCTAATCTAAGGAAAAACGGTCAGGGTACTTTGCTATAGTAGACGCGCTCAACAATCTAATTGCACCCGGGTATCCCGGGATAATTTCGTATTCTACCATAACTTTCGCTTACCTTATAACTTGTATAAGTCTCTTAAATTCTTCTCTAGAGTTGAAAATAACCCGGGTATCCCGGGTATCATCTGATAGTCCCGATCGTAGGATAAATCAACAATTGTGTGTGGTCCAGTGCCTCTAGTAGGAATTCCACATTTAGTGATTAAAGTAACTGCATTATCCTTAAAAGGCATTGCAAGTGTCTTTTATCATTGACGGAAAATTAATGATAATCAAGACACCTGAAAGTCAATATGACAGTCAAATCGGAGGGGCAGAGAAATTCATCGACTCTATCAAAAGGAGACAGAATCCCTTCAACCTGGCTCATTCAAATAAGAACTGCAGGACATGGATTAATGTATCAGTATCCAGATCAATTTAGTAGAGTAGTATCCACGTTCTTGGAGACAGTTAGATAGATAACTACCGTCAGGTCATGATATTGTTGGTCACGGCAATTTTCTATCCAATGCTTAAAACTATCAAAAGCAAGGAAGAGCGATTTGTAAGTTCAAATAAGAAGAAGCGAGATCAAGTCGATGCGTTAACTGACAGAGATACTTTGCAGTAAGCAGTGTAATGAATAGTTCTATGTTATAAATAAGCAACGCGCGAAACCCATATGTGACATGTGCACCGTAGAATGTCATGTCCAAAGCCGATCTTCACCAGAGACTGAAGAGAGCATACGAGATAACACTTAGTGTTAAAGGTAGAAAGTCAGGCAGAGATATCTCTAGGCCAGTCTGGTTTGTGCATGAAGGCAACACTCTATATCTGCTTCCAGTTCAGGGCTCTGACACCAACTGGTATAAGAACCTCCTAGTCGATCCAACACTGAAGATTTCTGCAAATGGCGTAGAAATATCTGAAAGGGGTAGACGAATAACAGACAGTAATAGGGTTGACGATATCGTGAGGAAATTCAGGTCTAAATATGGCGAAGGGGATGTAAAAAAGTATTATCCAAAAACTGATGTAGCGGTTGAAGTCCAGCTCTGACAGATCTTCCTAGGAACTGGCGTAGGCTAGGAATTAGTTAATTATAGAGTCATGCAAAATGTACAGTATAGCTTTCAATGTACAAAAAATTATGACCTAGTTAGGTCAAACCGACAGGATAGACAAAGGCATTTCCAGTTAATAAATCTCTTGTATATTTACGTGTAACATTTACCAAATACCATGTATTGTCTTTTATTACAATCCTCACATAGTCCTGATATAGTTTTGTTTTGTGCGTTAGATACATCTCCCGCATTCTTATGAAATTTCATAGTAGAGTTGCTCTATGAGCATAAGTCATAGGAAATATAGTTTGTGACTAGCAATATGCCTTCCTATTCTTGGAGTACTTTATGAACAAATGAGATTGCGATTGATCCTTCGCCCACTGCTGATGCAACACGCTTGATGCTGCCACCTCGCACGTCTCCTACCGCGAAAACACCTGGCAAACTGGTTTCAAGCAAATATGGTTGACGCATGATAGGCCAGCCTGCTGCGCTAAGATTATCTGGCGATAGATCCTGACCTGTCTTTATGAAACCTTTATCGAGTGCGACGCAGCCATCAAGCCAACTGGTGTTTGGATCAGCACCCGTCATGACGAATATGTGTCTGATCTTATGCTCCTCAGTCTGTCCTGTTTGATTGTTGTGCCAGCGAACGAATTCTAGATGATCGCCCCCTTCGATCGCTACGATCTCAGTGTACGGCCATAATACTATCGTAGCAGTTTCTTCGATCCGACGAATCAGGTAGCGCGACATGCTCTCGGCTAACCCGGCTGACCTGACGAGCATGTGCACGCGCTTCGTAGTTTCAGCCAGAAACACGGCTGCCTGACCGGCTGAGTTTCCTCCGCCAACCACAATCACTTCTTCTCCGCTACACAACTGTGATTCCACAAATGTCGCACCATAGTAGACGCCTGCACCTTCAAAGCGCGACAAGTTTTTGCATGGCGGCCTTCGATACTCAGCTCCGGTTGCTATCACGATACTGCGTGCAGGAATTCGAGCTCCACTCTCAAGTTCTACTATGTATGGTTTACTGTCGCAGATAAGTCGTGTGGCCTTAGCAATGAGTATGTCTGTACCGAACTTTTGAGCCTGGACATACGCCCTGCCTGCCAGATCTTGACCTGAGATTCCTGTAGGAAATCCCAAGTAATTTTCTATTCTTGAGCTTGAACCAGCCTGGCCACCAGGAGAACTCGTTTCCAGTACCATAACGTCAAGCCCTTCTGATGCGCCATACACCGCGGCTGCCAGTCCTGAGGGACCAGCGCCGATAATTAGGAGATCGCGCACATGGGTTTGGTCAATAGATTCATTAAAACCAAGGCAGTCTGCGATTTCTTGGTTAGTGGGATTGCGCAGCACTAATTGACCTCGACAGATCAATACTGGTATTTCACCGGGAGATATTTGGAAACTATCCAATAGATTCTGTACTTCAGAGTCGCGTTCTAGATCCATATTGGAATATGGCTGTCCATTGCGCATCAGAAACCCTTTGATTCGAAGGGTACTGGCAGAATATGCTGACCCAATAAGTACAATATCCCCAACACCAGCAGCTATTAACTCTACTCTACGTAGGATGAAAGCCCTCATTAGTATCTCACCAAGTTCAGTATCATTCTGTATCAAAGCTAGCATTTGTTGCCGATCCAGTTCTATTACCTTACCTGGCTTAGTGGCACGAACACGGAAGAGACTCCGCCTGCCGGACAGTGTGCCGACCTCGCCAGTGAACTGGCCGGATTCATAGGTTGTGATAAGGGTCTCAACAGGCACCGAAGGTCGCACAACCTCGAGCTCCCCGGAGATAACCACAAATAATGGTGCCGCTCTATGTCCCTGCTCATAGAGCACTTCGCCTTCTTCCATTGAGCGTACGTGTCCGCGCGTTGCAATACGATCAATTTGAACCGATGTTAATTTCGGAAATATCTTCTCTCTCTGAGATTTCGTTAGTGGAAGTCCCCTGCGTGCATCACTCATAGTGGTCACTTCTAGTGCAGTTGCAGCTCATCTACCATTGATTGGATCCTTCGTCTTTATAAGATCATTTGTAGATATTTCGTTGTAGTTCCTCAATTGTGTTCACGTAAACAATACTATATGCTATTTTCTTCATAAATGCTTCGAAGTCTTGATCAAAAATTGTTTTAGGATATTCCTTGTCTAGTTTCTTATACTCGGCTATACCTTCAGGGCTTCAGAAGTATACATTCAGGGTCAGGTGGAGAGCAATATAGAGAATGGATAAAAAAGAAATGTTATCTGTTTTACTTGTTTCAGCATTATAGACTAGCTATAGGTGTTGGCTCTTTTGCAGTAGTTGCAGGGATTATCTGCGATTGGTATTCAAAGAGAAGGAGGGCTAAATGAGATGAATAAACACAACCTTGTCATTCTATGGTTCGGCACTTCATGGTAATAAAAAGGTCTTTACATCAAGATGGAAACCTGAACACTGTTTTACAGATCCGCAGTACTTTGCACCTAATAATTGGACGTACCTTTATGACCATTCACCTTTAGTAAAGACTGCAGAAAAGTATATTGATTATAACAAACTACAACCAAATGGTAATCCTAATGCCCGTTTAATTATAACTGCTGTTAATGTGTTGACTCCAGAGCCACTAATTTTTGATAGTGAGAAAGAAAAAATAACTGCAACGCATCTACTGGCTACAACGGGCTACCCTACATATTACTTTCCATGGATAGAGGTGAAAGAAGGAATATACTGTTGGGATGGTAGTTTGCTAAGTAATACCCCCTTAAGGGAGGTCATAGAAGCCTCTCCAGTAAATGATAAACGAATCTTTTTGGTAGAAAACTACCCCAAAAATATTGACAAGTTACCAGCTAACTTGCCGGAAGTTCAGCACAGAGCAAGAGATATTATGTTTAGTGACAAAACTGTGCACAACGTACAATTGTCCAAAGCAATAACCTACTATCTTAGGCTTATTGACGATCTTTACAATATGTTAGAGCGTCATTTTGATTCAGAAGATAACAATAAAGAAGATAAAGAAGAGTTTGAAAATATTAGGGCAAGGTACAAAAAAGTATCAGAGAAACGTGGAGCAGAAATTAAAGGTGTCTACTATATAACTAGATCAGAACCATATCCGTCACTTTATGAGAATGCAGATTTTTCGCTAGATACCATAAAGGCTTCAATTAAGGACGGAGAATTAAAGACCGGCCAAATACTAAAAGATATCAAGATTTAGCTATCTTATATGCTACTTGATCACAATATAGGAGATCTCCAGTGCTTACTATCATAAGATTAGAATTTGACTTGATAGTGTTTTAATCAGTAGACGTTAATAAGGAAGACGTGTAGAGCATGTTTTGTAGTTGGAATTGTGTAAATAGTAGGATACCATTAAACGGATACATATGAAAGCTGCAAGAATTGTTAAATTAAACGAACCTTTACAAATACAAGATATCCAAACACCAAAACCCAAAGGTTCACAGGTTCTAATCAAGATCGAATCCGTAGGTGTATGTCATAGTGATGTCCACGTATGGGAAGGTTATTACGAAGGTATAGAAGGACAGCAATTAAAAACTACCGATAGGGGTGTGAAATATCCTCTCACTCCTGGACACGAAATTGCTGGCGTCGTATATGATTTGGGTGAAGAATCTGAAGGATTTAACAAGAACGACAAGGTACTAGTGTATCCGTGGATAGGTGATGGAGTTTGTCCTGCTTGTCGGATTGGCGAAGAGAATCTATGTGACAAACCTAGATCATTAGGTATCTATGTGGACGGAGGTTATGCAGAATATGTCTTGGTACCAAGCTACAAGTACCTAGTGAAAATAGGAGACGATATGGATACAGATACAAGTGCACCTTTATCGTGTGCTGGACTTACTGCATATGGCGCAGTAAAAAATGCCAATCTAAAGCCAAATGATAATGTTGTGATTGTTGGTACAGGTGGATTGGGCTTGATGGCCATACAAGTCGCCAAAGCAGTTACAGGAGCTAGGATAATTGCAATGGATTTAGATGATCAGAAATTAGATATCGCAAAAAAGAATGGTGCTGATAATACTATCAATTCAAAAAAAGAGGATCCTGTAAAGGCGGTTATGGAGCTGACTGACAAATTGGGTGCGGATGCAGTAATTGATTTTGTTAATGCTTCTAAAACTGTAGAAACTGATATGCAATTTCTTAGAAGAAGAGCGAGGTTAGTCTTAGTAGGACTCTTTGGTGGTGAACTGAAATTGAGTTTAGTTACCATGCCAACAAGAGCATACAGATTAATTGGGTCATATACTGGAACTCTAAATGATTTAATAGAGTTGGTTTCGCTAGCAAGTAGAGAAGTAATCAAACCAGTTGTCTCAAATCGATTTAAACTAGATGAGGCTACAAAAGCACTAACAATGCTAAAAGAAGGCAAAATACTAGGTAGAGGTGTAATAAATCCTTAAAAGGAGCGAGTTCAACAATGACAAGAGAGTTTTCTACAATAAATCCTGCAACAGAAGAAGTCATTGACACATATGAGATAATGACTAAAGAACAGATAAATGAAAAAACAAAGAAAGCTCAGCTAGCCTTTTCTGAGTGGAAAGCAGATATCCAGAAAAGAGCTGATCATATTCATGATTTTGCTCAGGAATTTAGAAAGAACAAGGAAGAGCTTGCAAGGATAATGACAAAAGAAATGGGAAAGGCTATAAAAGAAGCAAGATCTGAAGTCGAGAAATGTGCATGGGTAATGGATTATTTTGCAGATAACGGTAGTGTGTTTGTAACTGATGAGGTAGTTAATACAGATGCTAGAAAGAGCTCTGTGATATTTGAACCATTAGGAGTAATAGGAAGTATAATGCCTTGGAATTTTCCTTATTGGCAAGCATTAAGGTTTGCAGCTCCTTCGCTGATGGCTGGTAACACTATCGTACTAAAACCGGCAAGTGCGACTATGGGGTGTGGAATAGAAATTGAAAAGGTTTTTAGCAGGAGTGGAGTACCTGAAGGAGTTTTTCAAACGATAGTTGGAGATTCCAGTATTGCAGACATACTTATTGATTCAGAAGATGTCAATGCTGTGACATTTACAGGGAGTGTTCCTGTAGGGGGTAAAGTGGCCCAAAGAGCAACGTCTCAAATAAAGAAATGTGTGCTTGAGTTAGGAGGTAGTGATCCATTCATAGTGTGTGTAGATGCTGATATTGAAAAAGCATCAACTGGGGCTGTCAAAGGTAGATTCATTAATAATGGTCAGAGTTGCATAGCTTCTAAACGATTTATCGTGGTAAAAAATGTTGCAAACAAATTCATTGAAAAGTTTGTTGAAAACACAGAAAAACTTAGGGTCGGAGATCCTTTATCAGAAGATACAGATTTGGGACCTGTTGTAAACGCTTCAGGCCTGAAGACCATAGATTCTCAGGTTAAAGATTCGGTTAAAGTGGGAGCGAAAATACTGACAGGGGGCGAACAGATAGGAAGCAAAGGATATTTTTATAAGCCTACACTTCTGAAGAACGTTTCCCAAGATATGCGCATGGCGCAAGAAGAAGTCTTTGGCCCAGCTGCACCAATAATAGTTGCCGAAGATGACGTGGACGCTGTGAGACTTGCAAATGATTCTCAATATGGCCTTGGAGCAAGCATATGGACGCAAGACCTTGATAAAGCAGATAAATTATCAAAAATGGTTCGGTCTGGTATAGTAACTGTAAACAATGTAGTAATTTCCGATCCAAGAGTACCTTTTGGTGGTGTGAAGAAGAGTGGATTTGGAAGAGAGTTATCAAGGTTTGGAATGCTAGAGTTTGTCAATATCAAGTCAGTTAGGTTCTATGACCAGCTTGTTCACCAACACTATGTGGAATAGGTTAAAAAAAGCAGATACATTTCAACAATCTATCGTAGTAAATAGTTTAAAATCAAATAGATACTTGAGGTTATAGATTTCCTACCTTTACCACTAAAATCTAGGATTGAATAAATTATTAATTGTACATGTCTTTGTCTCATCTGGATGTATAACACCAGAACAATCTTTACTAAATTGAGTAGATGTATGTTGGCCTATTGGAGAATTAGGTACTGTCTCTTCAGTTACTTGGTAATTCCCGAACAATAACAATAAGAATGGAGTAGCAGTAGGTCACAAACCGGTACGCAAAGAAGAAAAATTTGACGTTAGTAGAACCTCATCGAACTACAAAAGAATCCTCATTGTGGATGATGAACCTGATATTGCTATGACCTTGAAATTAGGTTTAGAAAGCAGCAATGAGAATAGTGACGACGACAACGACAAGAAAATCAAGTTCGAAGTATATTCATACACCGATCCTGTAGAAGCATTATCAAACTTCAAACCAAACTTTTATGATCTATTACTAGTCGATATCACTATGCCTCTTATGAATGGCTTTGAATTATGTGAAAAGATATTACTAATGGATATCAATGTTAAAGTTTGCTTCATGACTGCAGGAGAAATACATCAGAAAGCAATCAGAGAATTATATCCTTTAAGAACTATAGGAGGATGTTTTATTAAAAAGCCAGTTGAAATAGATCATTTAATCAGTCAGCAAAAAGCAGAGTTAGAATAGGAAGGGCAGCAACGGTTGTTGTATATGCGGATAGTCGAATCCTCAGGCCGCCAATTTTAGAGTCGCTTTTATTCCTAATCTGATCAAGCATAAAACATCATCCGATTGGAGATACATGTTGACGAACTTGTACTAGTAAACATAACTGCAAATAAAAGAGGGTTTGAAGTCACTGGACTTTTATATGATATGTAACTTCAGTTGCGAAATTATTAAGGGTCCCTTGCACATAGTTTACAACCGAGCCAAGCATATGAATCGTATGATCTCCTACAGGTAATGGCTTTAACATGACCCAATAACCATCAGATACAGCTTGGGTTTTACCGATTGGTGCTCCATCAATGTTATTTGCTTGGTATGTTATACTGAATAGAGGAGAGTGTACTCTGTAGTTTTGTAAACCTTGTATTTTGGTTCCGTCTATAGTGGCATCCAAACCAGATACACCTTCGTTTAGGGATTTGGCACAGGCGAGCAACTGCGACTCAGTTTTCAGATTTGGCTTTGCAAGATAATTGCATTGTGAGTTAAGCAGAGGAAGCAATATGGCTTTTCCAGCCGGTATGGTACATGTACGGGTCGCCGGTCCTCCAAATGTTCCAGCCAAAAACCAAACTGGACCACTTTGTTTTAGTGAGCAATTTTTTCCAGTCATATCAGCACCAGGGTTTATGTCTTTTGGTATAGACACTGCCCATTGCCACCATTTGGCAGTCCAATCTCCATAGCTCAGACCATATGGTTTAGAATTTACCTGATACACACTTGGGATACTGCCACTACTCTGAGCCATAACTACGGGAATGATTGTTGAAATCACTAATGCTCCTACTAGGACGACAAAGACTGCAACTATCTTCAGCGATTGCCGATTGGTTTTATCAATATTCTCAATGCTCATGTTGTAAGTTCACTCCTTACCGTTTTATAAGAGGTTCTGTCTTAAATCTTACAGAAACCCTAGTACTTCAAATATATATTACCTAGAAATTAGATCTAAGCAAGTTCTATTTGCGAGCCTATAACAATAACAATAATAATGACTAGAACTAAAAGTGTAATTACAAGCTCTCCCTACGCAGATAATTAACCCAAATAAGGTGAATAGGAAGAAAAAACTGATATGTTTGGCTATCGTCGGTTCTTACCAGATCTAGCTCATAAAAACAAAATTATGTTTGCTGTTGTTGCCATCGTAGTTGTCGTACTCGTAATCGATACATCGCTTATCAAAACTTCTATTCTAACTACAAGCGAATCAGGTTCTGCTACAAGGATTAATTTCTTTATCACGATATTGTCAGTAATCGTCGTAGCACAATTCATAATTTTGGCATTCGTTAGACAAGAAACTAGAGACATTAGAAGGAAGAAGGAACTCCACATCCATGCAATTAATACTATAGTGACAATATCTCAGGCTGTTCTAACGGTTTTACTTCTACTCATCATTTTACAGATAGTTATAACTTCGCAGTATAATATCGACCTAGCAATTTCCGCATTGGCAATTAGCCATTTGTTAGCAATCATCATGCTCGTACTACTTACACAACGGTTCTTTTCTTGGCTGAAATCAAATAGAAATCCTATCATCTTGTTTTATGGCCTAGCATCTACCATTCTGGCAATTAATATTGCAACTGCACTCCTCTTTGTAGATCTCACGTTATCAAGTAATCAACCACAGAATATAGTTCCACATCTTGGTGAGAATATACCTTTTCTTATTCCAGGTTCGGATCTGAGTATTCTTTACGCTACGAACGATATAACGTCGATTATTTCCTTTATGATGATGTGGATTGCGACTTGCATGCTTTTACGCCATTATTCTAGAAGATTGGGAAAGATCAAATTTTGGATTCTCGTAAGCATTCCATTAGTCTATTTTCTAAGCCAATTTCTTACCTTATCTTTAAATTTATTTGGCCCACTACTTTCGTCACAGTCTATTTTTTATGGTGTTCTTCTTACGCTGGTCTTCACACTGAGTAAATCGGCCGGTGGTATTCTATTTGGTATTGCCTTTTGGACAGCGATAAGAAATATCCATGAAAGTAGCGTTGTGCGAAATTATATGATCATTTCTGCATATGGGCTAGTGCTATTGTTTACTTCAAATCAAGCCAATGTTTTGGTTACCGCCCCTTATCCACCATTTGGCCTTGCAGCTGCGTCATTTATAGGATTGGCATCCTATCTGATACTATTAGGAATTTATTCTTCAGCCATATCCGTATCACATGATATAAAATTACGCCAAGCAATAAGAAAATTGGCTGTGAAAGAGTCAAAATTACTGGATAGTATAGGATCAGCCCACATGGAACAGGAAATTGAGAGGAGAGTGATTTCTATGACCAAAGAAAATGAGGACATACTTGCGAATGAGACGGGAGTAGAACCTTCACTTAGTGAAACCGAGGTCAAAGAGTATTTACGTGAAGTTATAGAGGAGGTTAGAAAAGGAAAAGTACAAAACGGTGACAAATAGCTGCTGCCGATGTAGCAGGATAACATAGGAACCGCTGAGCAATCCATAACAATTCACAGACTGTGGATATGGATACAATCAACGATAGAGACACACAGTTTGAATCAACGTCAAATAATTATAGGAACTATAAAATAGCAATCCTGTAAATATTGTATGGGTTTATTACCCTTAATGCTTCCTAAATTAAAGCAACTATTACTATAACATAAAAAAATTTTCAATAACCTGAAACCTATCCTTACCAAGTTAGTCGGTCAGTTCAACGAACCTTGTTCTTTATTCTAGTAATATTCTCTATAACCAATTATTATATAGTAATAAACACATATATCAGACCGACGTGTTGTGTCGCTGCTACAATTATGTATAGTTTTTACACCAGAGTTTAGTGATAAATATACGCTTCAGGTAATTATGGCTGATGATCAGGAAAATCGTGCTATTGAACTTATCAGAGCAAATTCCAACGAAGGAAAAATCTTTATCTCCTATTAAACGTGCTATTGATATTCAGTCCGGTGCAGAAAACGAACAGGCAATCTAGATGTTGCTAATGTATAAACACTGAAAATACAGATATGAGATGATGTAGCTATCGTTGTATTATAAGGAAAAGCTGGCTTAAGATACTTCCTATATGGTGAGTTTGCCTCAATGAAATCATTGAAGCTTGTAGTAAAGGTATTAGACTGGGATAGCCTAATTGTAATACATCTCAGTTAGCTTAGGAATAACTTGTGAACATTTTCTTTGGTCACATGAAGTTTGTATATTTCATCTTCTTTTAATATAAAGGTTTGATCATGCATTTCGAACAGCTCTATCAGATGTTTTATTTGCAAATTTAATATATTGTCAGTCTTGTATGCACAGTACATCAATCCAGCTATTCTATTGTCGTCATAAACTTTCTCTATGTTTAGAGCATCCTTTAGCGAAGACTTTTTCATGTCATTCATTAGAAAATCCAAACAGCATATCTGTCTATTAGAAGCATTCTTAACAATATTTTCTATTACTTTGCCACAATACCTCAGGATATTTTTCTGGTTTTGGATTTGTAATTGATGTCCCTCTTTAGATTTTGGAGTGGAAGAATATAGATAAGGCTCAACCGTACCATCATACCACTTGAGTTTAGATAGAAGTTCAGTAGAAGGACAGCGAGGGGGTCCGTAGAAGCATCTGAACAAGTTACCTTCTTTTGCAAACCTATCCATGGACTTTAGCATTCGCATCATGGATTCATCATCTGAATAGATTACAAGATGATGTTTTCTAGGTACATCTGATTGCAGCTGTTTTTTTAGCCACATATCTACAGCATCTTTTACTATTGAATTTACAGAAATTCTTCTTTGATTTGACATCTCGCCTAGCTGCTCATGAACTTGATCATCAAATCCTCTAATAATCAGAGTATGTGTCACGAATACATTATCTCATCAACGAGTATTTATAAATACTGCTATCATGATAGCGGAACAACGTACATTTATATAATACTATCATGATATCACATACTATGAATAAAAATTGTGAAAAGAGTTTAGATTATGACAACGAGAAGCTAACTCAAAGCACGATAAAAGACAGTGATGTCTATAATCTGTTACTAAAAATACCTGCAGGAAAGGTTTCCACTTATGGAGATCTTGCAAAAGCTCTTGGAAATCCTCTAGCCTCAAGGGAAATAGGGAGAATACTTGGTAGGAATCCGAACCCAATTAGAGTACCATGTCACAGGATAGTGATGTCAGATGGCAAGGTTGGCGGATACGCCTATGGTAGCGATAGAAAGAGAGAATTACTTGAAAAAGAAGGAATATCTTTTGGCAATGGAATCGTTAGCGATTTTAAGAGGGTTAGAGTCTATCCTCAAAAACAATAAGACGGCTACTGTGGCATAGAGTAAAGATGAATTATCTAAGAAAACAGAGTAATAATGATGAAAAATATACAGAAAAAGATCACAGATATTGGCTGACAACAAATGGTAACAGAAGAAATCAATGAAAAAGGGTACGCTTTGGTGTCACGATTTTTACCGGCTCAATATTGCGATGAACTGATTGACAAATACGACAACTCCGATCTATCTCGCTAGACGATTACGATGGAAATCTTTTACACTTCGCACCATCTCTAGTAGTAGCGCAAGTTGATACAAGCAATTTCTTGACATATACAAAACTGATTATGGATTTACAATGAAATATCCATCTGATTGGGTTATGAATGATATACAACCTAACCGAGGTGCAATGCTATGGTCAAGAGATCCATTCTATGGATGATTTATTTAACACAACCAAAAATACATCTGATGGACTCTTGCGATAAATTCGTCGTATAATTCAGACAGCCAGATGTTGAAGGTGATATAATATACCTACATCTTTCTCTTAATTAGTAACATAGTACTTGTACAAGAAAATAGTAGTTAATAAAGCATAATTATAAAAACTGAGTGCTTTGGATGAGGTCTGGTAGAAGGAAGGGATGATAATGTTGACATTGCGAAGACAAAGCAGATAAGTTAATTGTTGCTTTCCAATTAACTATGGGATGATCAAAAATGAAGTTATTTATTGACTCATTAATTTGATCATTTTATTTTAGATTTTTATTTTTTAATATTTTTAGTCATGTCATCTTTTTCTTTTTGTTTATTGCTTATTGTGCAACTTTTATTCAATTTATTACTTATTGAATATAATGCCCATACCAAAAGGGCTATTGAGAGAATACGCAGAGGTATCTGATAATTAGAAAGAAAGGCTGATGCTGTTACCCCTACTCCGCCAAAGGAAGAAACAAGAAGAAAGCCAATCGATGAACAACTGGCACATGTGCTCGAAAGAACGCCTAGAGCAGAGCCTGAGAAAAATGAAGTTACACTTATCCTCAAGCCTCTGGAATGTCTTAATACATATACATTCATACTTACAACAACCCCCAAAAGAATTGATGTTATAGTGAAAAGAATGAATCCATTGATTGCATCATCAGGTAAATAAAATACAATGACTGGTGAAAAAAAGAGCAATTGATCAAACACGCTGAATATAATCCAGAATATCGATGACACTGCTCCTGCCAAAGCAATATACACCCAGTTTGAAGCGAACACCATTTTGATTGGGATGAAAATAAGGGATAGTTGTAATGCTGTTCTCATTGATGATGGGGACGTTCCTATCGATCTAGCTCCTTTCTTCTCTCCTTCCAAATCACTTAACCTCAATCACTCACTCAATTTTTTATCAATTATTGCTTTAAATGATGGGAAAGGATATGCTCCAAGTAAGGTTTCAGCTTTAGAACCATCTTTCTTTTCTATTACAAAAGTTGGTGTTCCTTGAAATCCCGATGAAATTGCCAGTGCATTATCCTTATCTACCAAAGACTTGTATTTTGCACTCTCAAGACATGAATTAAACTTTTGCGTATTCAGTCCAGATATTTGCATTGCAAACTTTTTCATATTGTTTGTATTAGCCCAGCCAGTATTCTCTCCTCCTTGATTTTTGTATAATAGGTTATAAAAATTCCAAAACTTATCCTGGTCGTTAGCGCATTGCGCTGCTATGGCAGCTGTGATTGAGTCGGGACCATGAGTTACAAAATTCTTGAATATCATGTTAGCCTTGCCAGTTTGAATATAAGTTGCATTAATTTTTGGTTCAGTTTCTTTAGCGAACCTACCGCAGAATTCACATTGAAAGTCTCCAAATTCCACTATTGTAATTGGTGCTGCTGGATTTCCTTGTAATGGAGACCCTGATTGAATTAGACTTTGTGGTGATAAATTGATTGTGACTCTTTTTGATTGATTTGTCACTTGCTTGCTTAGTTCAGGGCTTACTGGAGAAAAACCGTTTTCCACATTACTACCATTGTGTTGCTGTTCATGTGCTCTTTCTTCGGCTGTTTCTGCAGCCTTTGCTAGCTGGATTATTGTTTCAAGAGGATATGGCGATAGCGCAAATGCCAACCCAAGGGAAAATGTAGTTAAGGCTAACAAGAAATACAAAACTGCCATTTTATTTTTATCTTTCATGTATACATAGTCGAGAAGTGGAACTATAATAACACTATGGCAACTAAGTTACAACTACTTGTAACTTAGTTATATGCGACTTTATATATTCAAAAATACTATACATTTCACATATTTATTCAATATGAGGGACAAATTTAGTGACTATGATTTATCTTCGTCGACGATTTTGACTTCTAGATTTGGTCATGAATCAGCTAGATTAATTCACATAGCACAAAAAAATCTTTACATTGTTATTGGATTGATTGTAGCTATTGTAGTGCTTTCAGTATTAAATATAGTTGGAGCATTGGGTTATTTTTCTACCCCAAGCGAGCAGGTAGATAAAATAGTTGATGTTATCTTGTTACTGATCTTGATTGCGGTTTTGGCACCATTAGTTTTACTCTTGCTAAGGTCAAGAAATATGCTTGATAGATGGACCGATATGTTTGAAAGAAATACGATATTGACTACTATGAGTATTACCATGACAACAAGAACTAAGGAAGAAGCAATCCTTGCTTTACCTCACTCAATACAAGAGATTAGTGAACCACTACAAGAATATATCGATTCAAGAAAAACTAAAGATTTGAATGAATTTTTTGATGTATCTATACACGATGCAAAAAGCCTTGTGATATTTGATGTTTTAATAGATTCAGATCACGTATTGGATGATAACAGTAATACTAGTAATAATCTTAAGAAAGTTGTAAAAGAATACGGAGCCATCATAATCAAGATTGTTGATGGCGATATAGATAGAAACTCTGTAGAATCTTTTGTACACTCGCTTATGACATATATATCGATTACAAAGCATTCAGTTGGCATAGGATTAGTAATAGGAGATAGTTTAACAGATGATGCTCGAGAATATGCTAGCAAAATTGGTTATCATAGGCAGAGAGGAATAAATCATCTTATTTTCATGGCTAAACCATTATCTTCATCTTTTACATCTTCAACACAACAAACGTCAGCTGCATAGACTGTTCCTGATCCTCTTATCAGTAATAGCTTTCAGGTTTTTTATCAGAAGAGAAATAAGGAAAAAACATGTTATATTCCTTAAGCATACTAATATAGATTCATAGGCGGGATCTAATCATATAGTATTTCTAACCAATGAGAGAGGTGATACATAAGATTTCTAGACAATTAGATTGTTATTAGAAATACCAGCATTCTCGCTACTTACGAGGTAAAGTTTTGGGTACGTTTAGTTTTGGGAATACTTTTGGTTTTGGGATCCCTTCAATAGGTTTTTGGGCGTTCGGTGTCAAAAATTTTCATCGTGCTAATCCTGTTAGTTCCGAAACAGATAGCATTCTAATATGTCCTTTGAGGTAGTAGTCTCTTGCTATCTTATGGCAAATCTCATAGTTCCTCAGTCGTAAGCTTTGTTGACGCCACGTCGGATAGTTTCTTGTCTCCTGCTCTTTTCATAATAGTGTTTCTCAATTGCAGGTAATGATGGCTTACCGGTACCGATCTGGATGGGCGGGCCAGTCCACCAGTACTGAGGGCGTTATCGAAACAATAATGCATTGTGATACGCTGACCAAATATCCAGCTAACATTGAGGTGGAGCACCTAGTCAACCTTACTGCCATTAGTATCAATCATTCATCACCGGGTTAGTCGTTACGTTAAACTGTACATGGATATATAGTCAAGTACGAACTCTTACAGTAAGGGGATGGATATCTACCCCATTTTCGAGAGCCATTGTTCGTAACTGCTATTCTATCTCTTGGTTCTCGAAGTAAGAGGAAGAAAGACCTACTAAGGTCTGCCGCACAAAAAATGACAATTATAATTATTTATAAGAATAAGAATAAAAAGAAAAGGTCCATTTTCTTTCTATCCTGAAGGTAGACTGTTGTTCAGAGTAGAATGACGTTGTTGACTTGCTATGGGTTTTTTGACTTCCATTATTTCTATTACGTAGTATATATAGAACTATCCGCAACCTTGGTTGCGGATAATTATATATTCATATATTCATATATTCATATATTCATATAAAATTTTAAAACCTGTACTTCAGAATATGCCAGATAAGAATCTACTGACTCTTTAGCCTACAACCGAATTAGAGTTCCTTTTACTTCGCATAGCTCATCATTCCTACCACTATAATGTGGCACATCTTCCTTGAAATATTAAAGACCTCCAAAGCTAGCCATTGTTTTAGATTCCAAATGATATGCTGCCATTGGTCCAGAAATTTGATACGATGGCAAGGGTCAGTCAATGATTCTATAAACACGCCAATTCCCAGTTTTTCAAACTGGTTAATATAATTGTGAATATTTTCTTCTGGATGACCATGATATTCATCATCGTAATTTGATATCAACAATGCCACTTTCACAAATGCTTTTCTAGACGCACATAGCCTAAACTAGCCACTCTTAAGTTGCAGATCCTGTAATATCGGTAGTAGTCGTGATATTTGTGCTTCTGGCAAAATCTAGGAAATCTTTAATCCATTTTTCGTATGCCTCTGTGCCTTTTTGCGTTATCTTATAGAATGCGACATTAGATGAGGTATTTACCGATGTTATATATCCATTCTTCTCAAGCGAATCTATCATAAGATTTACTCTATCTGGTCTCTGTTGCTTAATACCTAGAGTGTTTGTCACGATGTTATATTTGCTTGCAGGTAGCTTTCGTGTATTTGTGTAGAGATATTCAAGAATGGAAAGCATGGTGTATTCTGATGAGAAGCGATTCTTCTTTCTTCTACTTGAAGCCATGATTTTTGTTTTTCCTAACTTGAATCAAGTTAAACTTGGAACCTATATAAGGAAATTTGACAATTCAATAAAACTGTGAAATACAAAAAGTAAATCTAGTTTCATTGTACAACAATCTTTTGCTAAAGATAGTACCTGTATCTTTCTCTCTCGTTTTGAGCGTTTATAGCAGATTTCACGCATCTTTTAATAATGAAGTCGAACCAACCATACATTTTTCATACTCTTGTAACAGTCTTACGTCAATGTATTTCTTGATATTTTATTTTGACTATTGTCTAAGATTTGAGAGGTCTTCGTTAAAAGTAGATTTTCCTATTTGTAGAATATTGGAATATTTCTCTCTGGTTATGACCTTGGATGCTTAATTCAGGGACTTTGTCTTCGCGCAATTCTATCCTTCTTTGATTTTTTTCTTGTTGTTGTCCCATTTCTGAGCTCATTTGTCCTATTTTTCTACGTTTGTTTTACAGCATGCTGCCCTGCTCTCACGTTCGCAATGATTCAACTTTGACACTACTCACATTTTCATCATATTCCCTTCTCTTCCAGGCAGTTCTGTAGAGATTGTTAATCAGGTTCAGAACCTACATCCAACAAAATGGTTTATGAAAAGGCCTTTAAATGAGTTGAAACGAAATAGAATATCGTGAATTAATTATTATAGTTGCTTCCTACATCTTTCCGACTGTAATTATGGATATTAGACAGGTTTTAATACTAACGCCTGTTTTTGTGACCTCGCTATCTATGTCAATTTTACTACTGACAATTATTACTGAGGACAATAATTATGTGTTAGCACAATCAACGTCTTCAAATCAGTCAGGAAATAATAATAATAATAATAATAATAATACTACTTCAATCGAAGGACTTGGCTATGATACTAAAAATATGACTCATTATTCGGCAAAACAAGAATGGCAACCACATTTAGGCCAGGCTAATTCCTTTGTTGAATGGTGGTATGTTACTACCTTATTGCATGACGCAGCAGGAAACCAATACATGTTGTTTGATGTAATTTTCAAATATGATAGCAAGCTAAATCCATTTGTAATGGCCCAGCCCGAGATTGCCACAAAGATGGGTCCTTCACAGTCGTATATCATGCTTCAGATGGAATTAAGCAACTACAATACAGGATTTCACTTTGCTGACGTTGAACCTGCTCTAATGAATAGAACAGCAATGTGGGACTCAAACACCAATACTCTGAATTACAAAACAGCTAACTACACTGGTTCATAGAACTATGATGGCCGCAACTTGACTGCAAAGCTCAAATCACAAAAGATATCATATAATTTGCATATGCAAGGTGGAAGCCAAGTGATGTGGGCAAAGGATAGAACACACAACAAAGAAGGATTTATACAGGAAGGGGCCCTAGGAAATGTGAGCTTTTACTATTCACTCCCTCGTCTTATTGTTTCAGGGAATATCTTTTATATGGATGAATCAGGAAACTCCAAGACTGTAGAGGTAGCAGGGCAAGGTGGGGTAGACCGTCAATGGGGAGACTTCTCGACATCTGCTTGGGAATGGGCTTCTTTTCGCTTCAACAATGGTGCACGCGTTAACATGTATAACTTTGATGGACTGCATCAGGTTGGAACATATCAAAAGGCTGATGGTTCAACCCAATGGCTTGACAACTTTACAGTAAAGCAAAATGGATATGCTAAAGCCCCAAATGGAGAATGGTTTTCATTGGGTTGGAGCTATGATCTTCCCATAAACATTGAAGGCAGTAAACACTTTACAGTAGTTCCCTTCAGCAAGAACGATACAGTCCATATTGGACCAACAAATTATTCATACTATGAGGGAGCTGGACGGCTAATTGATGATATGACAGGCATGCATGTTGGTAGCTCTATCAATGAATCCATGGACATCGCTATATTGCATAATGGGCCTTACGACAAGAATCAACATTGATCCGTCACAACGAGTTGGGGGATTTAGAGTTCATTATTGCCTTAGATACGATATGTCCTCGATAATGGGGAATCAACCTGAAGAGTCTTTGCAATGTCATTTTGACTATTTCCATACTTAATAACTCTAGGGCTTTGGACCTACGCCATTTAATTTGTTGTTGCATTTTGTGATTATTTATTGCATTTCTACATACTTGTGGGATTATGCAACTTCATCTCTTGTGTTATATTGTGGTAGGTGGTGGTTTAGGTATTTCTAAACCCAAACAATTTCTATCCCTTTCCAATAATCGTCAGATCATATGAGATGGTCTAAGAATTCGCACATTTCATCTCATATCCTCCTTATAGTAGTTATCACATAATGATGTGATATAGTAGTTAATACGTTTGTCATAAAATAATCATTAAAACACATGCAATTAATTCTCAATCATCATTACATTCTAGATCGGTAGCTTTCAAGAAATATTCTTGAATATTATGAATACAGGTCAAATTAGCGAATAACTGCAAAATGACCTTTAGAAAAACAAAAAAAAGAGAATATTAAGCCGCCGTCTCAAGTTCTTTGATTCTTTCAGCTACACCTTGAGATTCCTTTTCCAAGTCTTGCTTGTATTCCTTCAGTAATGCAACGCGTTCTTCTTTTGTAAGGAAGCTCCTTGCCCTCTGGAAACCTCTACCGGAGTAATCACCATAGCACATATAATTATTAATCACCTCCACCTAGTTTTGCAGTATCTTTGTATCGCATATACGATATAGAGTATTGTACATATTTATATATATCGGCTATACGATATATCCAGTATTGTCTTATGCGAAGAATCGCTTATAATGATAACACTCATTGCTGCGATATGAGAGGAATGTTAGGGTTTCTAATTCTTTTTTTACTTTCAAAAAAACCAATGAATGGACAAGAAATTGCAGATGAGATTGCAAATAGAAAAGGAGAAAGACCAAGTCCGGGAACTGTTTATCCCGCATTGAAAAGTCTTAGGCTGATGGGGTTTATAGGTATCGAAGAAAAGGAAGGCAAAACTATATCATATAGTTTGACGGAGCGTGGTGAAAATGCACTGAGAGTCGCTAAACGAAGATTTGCAAGAACATTCCTCGGAGTATTTCCTTAATGGGGCTAGCTTAGCACTAACCAAAGACAAACAACCAACAAAGTTATTCAAAACTTTTTATTTATTATTTAGGACTAAAGAATTTCTTTGTTGCTACTGTTGCATTACCCAACACATCTGATGTTTCATTTACGATTGTTCGTGCCGATTTTGACGAAGCTATCTTTTCTGTTGCATTTTGCAAGAATTGACCAGTATCACTCATTGCTCCTCTTATTGACTGTGACGCTTCTTTGGATTGTGATGTTGGAGTGGTTCTTGTTTGGTTGGCTGCGTTCG
>Ga0210381_10000055_pt1 | contig 21579 bp, 26 predicted proteins | sample PLM1_5_coexredo_FD_155489 | JGI IMG/M metagenome (GOLD analysis project Ga0210381, IMG submission 155489) | Groundwater sediment microbial communities from an aquifer in East River, Colorado, USA - PLM1_5_coex redo | ecosystem: Environmental > Terrestrial > Soil > Riparian zone | place: USA...
CGATCTTTCGCGGGGGCCCTACGTTCTGCATGTTCCGGATGCAGACAACCGTTTTTACATGATGCCAATTCTCGATGGTTGGACGGAAGTAATTGGGAACCCTGGTACGCGAACGACCGGCGGTAAAGCCGGGGATTACGCTATAACCGGGCCTCAATGGACGGGAGCGGTTCCGGCCGAAGTCGAGCAGCTCACGTCCGGCACTAATATGGTGTTGCTCGTTGGCCGTACCTATTCCTCCGGAACGGCGCAGGATTACGAGGCTGTGCATGCGCTGCAGGATCAGTACACGCTCGTCCCGCTATCGATGTCCGGGAACCCGAGCCCGAGGCTCGATGAGGGAGTGGTCGACCCGAGTATCGACATGACGACACCGCCCAGGGATCAGATCGATAACCTGGGCGCCGCCGAGTTTTTTTCGCGCATTAGCCGCCTGTTGAAGGACAATCCGCCCACGCCCCAAGACGCCCCAATGGTAGAGATTCTCAACCGTTTGGGGCTCGGCGGCGATTTTGATATGTCGAACGTGTCCAGCAGTGTGGCGCAGGGACTTTCGCGCGTACCGGAGACGGCGCGTAAGGAGATCCTGAGGCAGTACGCCCGCCAGAGACAAGCGAATGGGTGGATGGTTTCCACCGGTTCGGGGCACTACGGCACGGACTATCTCCAACGGGCGCTCGTTGCTTACATCGGCGTTGGTGGGAACTTGCCCGCCGATGCGTTCTATCCGATTGCTCGGTTCGACGGGGACGGAAAGGTGCTGAATGGGGCGAGCAGGTACGTAATGCGCCTCACACAAGCAGATGTCCCACCAATTCACCCGCAGGGATTCTGGTCCGTCACCACGTACGACAGCGAATACTTCCTGGTGGCCAACTCTATTAACCGCTCGTCGTTAAGCTCTCGGGACAAGTTCCAGGAAAACCCAGATGGCTCAGCGGACTTGTACATACAAAACGAGTTCCCTGGGGCTGACAAGCAAGCCAACTGGCTCCCGGCTCCCGAGGGCGAATTCATACTGATGCTGCGCCTGTACTGGCCGAAGGATGAAGCCGTTAACGGGGCCTGGGTTCCCCCTCCGGTACGTCGTGTCGATTAGGGTTCGACTGAGGCCCGATCCTGGAGAACCCTCGCCGGAGAGTGGCCGTTCCGGTTCAGAAACTCGCTGCAGCGCCTAACCGACCCGCCGCACCGGCGGGGGGCGCCAACGGCCGTCCAGTACCTCCAATTTCGGTGCGTAGAGGCGCAGGAACAAGGCCAGCGGGCCGCGTGGTGCCGGCAGCCAGTTCGCCTCTCCCTGCGGACCGGGGCTCTCGTGCTGGACGAACAGGTCGAGTGAGCCGTCGGCGTTGTACCGAAGCGCGTCTCGGTCTCCGAGGGCGGAGCGGTTGAGCGGATTGGGGACTTGGAAGCCGTCGGTGTCGTACAAGGTGACCGACCAGAAGGCCTCGACCGGCGGCAGCTCCTGCTTGTCGAAGTGGAGTGTGTAGTCGTTTTTCCCGTTGAGCGGATTCCCGTCGGCGTCGGTGAAAGTCAGTGGGTAGATCGCGTCCTCCGCCGGGTTGGAGCCCAAACCAATCATGGCGAGGGCGGCGCGTTTGAGGTAGAAGTTGCCGTAAACACCCATCGTGTCGGCGCTCACCTGCCATCCATTGACGAGCGGGCCCAGCGTTGGCACCTTCGCCCGGATCGCCTCCTGGCCGGCAAGGACGGCCTCGTGCAGGGCAGACTTAGTCGCCGAGTTGAGGGACTCGATGTCAAAGCTGTTGCCGGGGTCGATGCCGATGCGGTGCATGCGGGCCAGAATCGACCAGTCCGTCCGGTGCGGTGGGTGGAGCTTCATCAACGCCGCCGCGTAGGTGAAGTAGGCGGCCGCCGACATCTGGTTGACCTGGTCGACCGGGTTGCTGGTCATGTCAACGGTTGGGTCGATCGTGGCCGTGACCGGCCGCGGCTCTTGCCCCCACCGCGACAGCGGAGTGATGGTGAGGTCGTCCTGCACTTGGTGGACGGCCGCGTAGTCGTCGGGGCCGTTGGTCTGGGTACGGCCGATGATCCAGACATACGGCGTGGTGGCGTCGATGCGTCTCACTCCTGAGGGCAGCTCTCCTTGCCACCCTGGCGGCACGATGGCGAAATGGCCGGCCTGCGTGCCGGTGGTCCGTTTACCGGGCACGGCGATGACGTCGGTCCACATGTCCTGTATCGGCAGCAGGTAGAAGCGTCCGCCGGTGTCCGGTGCGGAGAGAATCAACGGTTCATCGATAAGGTCTAGCCACGCGATCGAGTACAGCGTGTCGAAGTTGGGCCACGGGACGGCCTTGAACTCCGGCGGGGGAAAGGTCCGTATATGGCTGAAGGCGTTCATTGGGCCAAAGCCGACCCGCTCACCCGGTTCAACGTTCGTCATCTGGCGACGGGTGGCATCCATCATCACCAGCGGGTACAAGTAGATGTACGCCTCGATAGCGATCGGCTGAGCCTCTTGCGGATCTTGCAGATCGCTCGTTTCCGGCTGAGTCGCTGGCGTCACCGAGTTCTCCTGGTGTCAGCGTCCCGCCGTCGGAGGCGAGACGATTCGTGGTCGGATCGGGAGCGGGGAGGAGCGTCGATCCACGCTGGTCTGCGGCGACGTTCAGCCCCAGTGCGCTTAACTACGCCGTCGACCCTCGTCACGCTAGCGCCCACACGGCACCCTCACAACACCCGCCGGTTGCGCCACCAGCCGGGCTGCTCGACGGAGTCGGGCCGCACTGGACTCGGCAACGCCAGGCGGCCGAACACAGTCACACGCCGACGTCGCTGCCACTGCCGGAATGCCGCAGGATCACAGGCTCGTCGGAGTTTGCTGCTGCAAAAACAGACACATGCGCGGAGTTCTGAAGTGCGTGGTCGTCACCTCGCATCGGGGCGGCGCGGCCCGCAGCGCAGCGAGGACACCCACCGCCCGGCCGGAGGCCGAGTCTTGATAACTGATGGAGGGGGTTTCAGCAACAAACCGGAACGCATATCTATCGTTGTGATGCGTCGAGGCTTTCAGCGACTCGGGCCGAGCCCGGGAGGCGGCGCCGAGCGCGGCCGTGATCGCTGCTGCTCGGGTGACGTGGTGCTTCTCTGCCTCGCTGGAACTGCCCCGGAGGTTGCAGAGTATGGGTTCGGCGTTTGCGGTAGCAGGTCGAGGATGCGCCACCACAGGGCCGCCGCGGGGTGGTCATCGGGTAGGGGTCCTGCGGCCGCCGCCGACCGCACGAGCAGGGTGGCATCGAAGCCGGCCCAAGTGAGGTTGCTCAACCTTTTTGTCAGCTCTGGCAGGAATGAGTCCGCGGTGGCGCTGGGAACTTCTGCAGCGAGCAGTTGCCGCCATCGCCATTCTGTACGGGTGTCCGCGGCGGCGAGCCGCATGTCGAGTTGCTGTTGCCAGACTCGGGCGGCGCGGCCGAGCTGGGGTGGCCCGGTTGGTCGCAGGTCGCTGGGGTCGACCTGGGTGGCGGCGCGCCATACCTGTATGTCGGCGATCAACTCGGCCGGCATGTCAGCGTGTCGCTGGGCCGCCCAGGCTGGGGCTTCAGCTCCGGCGTTAGCGCGGATCTGGTCGGCGAGCTGAGCGACCAGGTGTGATCGGGCTTCCAGGTACGGTCCCCAGTTGGGGTCGGCGGCGATGCGTTCGGGAATGCCCGGCAGCCACGACAACGGCCCCCTCGCGGCGACGAGGCCAAGGTCTTCGATCCGCGAGTCGATGACAGCCGCCTGATCATGGGCGCTCGTCAGGTCCCGGGTTGCGGCGGCGGTGAGCAGTTCAGAGACCGGATCGGCGCCGGCGGCACCCAGGAGGAGCAGATGGCCGCGCAGGGTCGGCCACGCCGGCTCCGCGGTGAGCCCTCTAAGCAGCCGGCCGGCGCTCTGGTCGAGGCCGGCAACCGCCTGAGGCCCGGCGAGGTGTTCGGCGGCGACGTGGAGGGCGTCGAGGTAGCGGGCGGTCGCGGCGCCGAGCCGGGCGGCGGAATCCTGCTGTTCGCGCTGCAGGGTGGTGGCGGATTGTGGGGTCGCGTCGCGGGCCAGGACCTGCTCGAGCAGCTCTGTCGCTGTCCGCGGGTGAACACGGTCAAATCGGATAACAGCGTGCGGGTCCCCGTCCCCGACCACCGAAAGGTAGACGTGATTGGCGCTGCGCCCCCGGGTCAGCATGGTGTACAGCTGTTGCCGGGATTCCTCACCGGTGACGACGCCATGCATGGTGTCGGCGGTGACACCTTGCGCGGTGTGCACGGTGCTGGCGTAACCGAGCTCCACAGAGGTTTGAACGTAGGCGGCGGGCATGGTGACGGTGTGCCCGTTCCGTACGTGCCGCACCTTTAAACCACCATCTCTGGTGAGATTGAGGATGGTCCAGCGGTCGCCATTCTTCACCCAATCGGTTGCGGTAATACGGAGTCTGCGGTCGTTGGCCCGGGTGATGATGAGGTCGCCGACGCTGGCTTGGTTGCCGTCGCCCAACTCGATTTCCTGGCTCGGGGTTTTGCCGACGAGGCGGTGGTTCCGGGCGCGGTGGTTAAGGCTGCGGACGAGTTCCCGGGTCGGGGCAAGCATTATCGCGTCTAAGCCGCGGTTGCGGTCGACCTGCCAGGCGTTGAGGACAGCCACGATGGTGGTGGTGGGGTCGCCGACGTGGACCCGTCGCCGGTCCAGGTAGAAGCCGAGCGCTTCAGTTCCGCCGTCGCGAAGGGCGAGGGTCGCGGCGGCCTCAGCAGGATCAGCGAAACGGTGCAGCTCGGTCAGGTGAACCGCGCCGTGGCTGGCTTGAATGTCGCGGAGCACACCGCCGGCACCGATCGTGGCGAGTTGTTGATCATCACCGATCAGCCGGACGCTGCCGCCGCGGCCGATGATGAACTGGACGGCGGTGTCCAGGGAGAGCGTGTCCGCCATCCCGGCCTCGTCGATGATCACCAACGTGGACCGGCCGATGCGTTCCGCCCAATCTGGCAGGTCAGCGTGGTGGATGGACCAGGTGAGCTTCGCTAACGTTTCCGCCGCTGCGCCGGTGGCGTCGCGGAGTTGCGCGGCTGCGGCGGCGGACGGGGCCAACCCGAGCACCTGGCCGCCGCTGTCGCTCCATGCCCTAGCCAGGGTGCGCATGGCGGTGGTTTTGCCGGCGCCAGCCGGGGCGATGGCCAGTTGCAGCCTCGCCCCAGAGGTGCACATGGCACGAACCAGAGCGGCCTGTCCCGCATCTAAGGCATTCCCGTTGGCGGCCGATTCCAGCAGCGCCAAATCCACAGTGGCGGCATCCGCAACACGCCCGTCGGTGCGGCCAGCGGCCGCGACGAGACGCTGCTCGGCGGCCAGAATTCGGGTGGAGGTGTACAGCTCGGATCCGGCAACCGTGTACACGCTGGAACCGTCGGCCCGACGCAACGCCGGCTCGCTGATGCCGTCGTCGGTCCGAGTCAAGGCGATCGACCGGGTCTGCAGCACCTCAGCGACGAGCAGCTCCACCAATTGATCAACTTTGTCGGTATCGATTTCAGCGGCCCGGACGTGGCGTAGGGCTTCGGCGCGGACATGCCAGCTCTGCCAGGTCGAACGCCGCTCCTCCACCAACGCCAGCACCATCTCTGCGGTCGTCGTTACCCAGTCCGCGTCCACGACAGGGCTCGGCCCGGAGGTCGGGTTGAGGGCACGGGTGATCATGGCCTGGACCGCATCAGGTCCGCCGAGGGTTTCGGCGGCCTGGGCATGCCAGGCGGCACGTTGCCGTGCCAGGCTGCGGGGTTCATGTTTGGCGTCCCGGGTCTCCAAAGTGGCCTGCTGCGCCAATTGCAGCGCCTCCAGCGGTGTCGGCGGCCGACCATGATCACGCTGAAACCGAGCCGCCAGTTCGCCTTGCCGGTCCTTGATCAACACCCGCCGCGTCGACCAACGCTGGTTCAGCGCTGGGTCAACACCGACGATCTCACGCACCGGCCGCTTATCCGAATCCGTGTCGGGCCGATCGGCGAACCGCACACCCAGCCTGTCCCGGAGGTGGTGTTCCAGGGCGGTGTTGTAGCTCTCCGACGCCGCCACCGTCGCCTTGAACAGCACCCGTCCGTCGATCGACAGCCAGCGTCCATCGTGGGTCTGCACCTTGTTCGCAACAGCGACATGGGTGTGCAAGTCCGGGTCACCGGCCCGGGAGTCGCGGTGGGTGAACGCGGCCGCCACCAGGCCGGTCACATTGACCTGCCGGACCCCGTTTCGTCCCTGCCGGGTGAACAGTGCGTGGCCTTCGATGAAGTTCAACGCATCCTGCACCGCAGCCTGATGCGCCTCCTCGATCTGCGCAGCGACGTGCGGGTCGGCGACCGCCCACAACGTCGACACCGACTTCACCGCGGAAAAGGTCAGGTCAAAGCCGGCAACCGTCTGGGTGCGCGGACGCGACTCCTTGGCGATGGTGGCCGCGATCTCACGGGCATCCATCGGGTCGCGGCCATGCTCGTTTCGGAAGAACTCCCGCGCCACCTCGGTGCGGACCCGCGCCCGAAGTGCCGCGGAGATTGGGTCGCCTCCCAGCCGTCCGACCGCCCCGTGCCGTGTCGCGATCCGCTTCGCCACCTCAACCCGGAAGAGGCTGACATCGCCGGTGTAAACCTTGAACGGCAAGCCCAGTTGGGTCGCCGCCTGCACGTTTGCGTCGGTCAAATCAGCGGTCCCGAGCTGCTCCAACCGCTGGGTGGCGAGCGGATGCAGGCCGGCGCCGAACAGAGCCCGCATCTCCTCCGCCGTCACCGCATCACCGGCGCTCAGCCCGTCGATGCCAGCCAGGCCGGAGCCGATCCATGCTCCCGGAATCTCTCCGCGTTCGGTGTAGTAGGAGGCCAGCCCGACATGGCCTCTCTCGGTGGCATCGAATGCGGCTACCTGCCGGGTCAGATAGTCGTACCCCGACCCGGCGCTGAGCTTGTGGATGCTCATGGTCACAACCACTGAAGGCGAACCGAGTCAGGCTCGCGGTCAGCTGAGCCGCGGGAAGTACCGACGATGCAAAAAGGTGTGTCGCACATGGAATTTCTGTAATCGATTGGGGGTACGCAGAACGGATCGATGACTGTCGCGGTAACCGGTGCGGTGCTTAGAGTGGCTTGCGGCCGTAAGGGTTTCGTCTTCGGGTCACTGGAGGGTGATGGGTCATCGGCTGGTGTGTCGGGCGGCGATGATCTGCAGGCGGCGCGACGGCAGCGGGCTGACCGGGATCGGCGACACTGCGGCAGTTCCAACATCCAGGGGGTGCGGTCGAGGTGCTCGAGGGCCTGACCGTGTTCGATCCGCGGTAGCGGCGAGCCGCGGGCGGGGACCACAGGTGGGAGCGCACCGGGTTGACCCGGGCGCCGCCGATCGTCAGGTGGATCAGATCCATGCTGGCCCAGAAGTACACGACCTGCGCGAAGCGATATCGACACTCGCCTCATTGGCGGCCCATTGCGATGCGCATTTCGGCCTCGGTGTCGGTGATGAGGTCTCCGCTGAGGTCGAGTGCGTGACGTTGCGGAGCTCCGGTGAACTTGAATGGTGCCTCGTCGTCGGGGGTGATGGGTGAGCCGGGGTTGGCGCCGCAGCTCAGTCCGCCGGGGTTGAACGCTGAAGCGTCGCCTGTCGAGCCGGCCAGCCTGCTCATCCGCCAAGTGTGGAGAGGGCTTAGGACGCTTTTGGACTATGCCGGCCGCAAGATCAGGCGCTGGTCGGAACCAGTACGGTGATGAGGGTCTCGACTCGCCGCCGGATCTCATCCCTGATCGGCCGCACGGCTTCGACTCCTTTGCCAACGGGGTCCTCGAGCACCCAGTCCTCGTAGTGCGTACCGGGGTAGAACGGGCAGGTGTCGCCGCAGCCCATGGTGATCACGACGTCAGAGGCCTTGACGGCTTCAGCGGTGAGGATTTTCGGCTGCTCAGGGGCGATGTCGATGCCGACCTCGGCCACGGCGGCTATCGGTACCCAGAGCCCCGGACGGCACAGCCCATTCGGTCCGGTGGCCCCCGATAGCCGCCTTCGACCGCTAAAGGCAGTTGATCGCCTGCGCTACAGATTTGGCTTAGGGGTCTCGTACAGCCTTCGCATCAGGGTTTGACAGTTGTCCCCAGGTCAAGTCCGCGGCTGGACATTGCCTCAAGTGGGCTGAATGGTGCGCAGGGATAGTGATTGATCGTCAGCGGAGGAACGCGGTGATGGAGACGCAGATGGGCGCAGCACCCATCCCCGCTTCGGCGGGAGCTGTGGCGGAGGTCGCGGCCCGCGAGCGCTACCTCAACCCGGACGAGGCCGCCGAGTACCTGAATGTGTCGGTGGGCTTCATCCGCCGGATGGCGTCGGAGCGGCGAGTCCGGCATTACCGGTTGGGGAAGTTCATCCGCTTCGACCCGGCGGACCTCGACGCGTTCGCCGAGGTCAAGGAGCCGCTGACTGGGCCTGACCCGGCGCTGGTCACACAGGTGTGGCGACGGAGCCGGAGGCTTAGCTGATGGCCAACCGCCGGTACTTCGGTTCGATCCGCAGGCGCGAGTCCGGACGTTGGCAGATCCGCTACCGCACTCGCGACGGCGTTCGGGTTGCCTGGCCGGAGACCTACGCCCGCCGAGCCGAGGCTGTCAGAGTGTTAGCGGAACTGGAGCGGCAGTCGCAGGTTGCGGGCAACTGGCTGGATGTCGCCGGCAGCAAAGTCTTGTTCGCCGTCTACGCCGAGGAGTGGATCAACCAGCATCCTCGCCTCCGGCCGCGCACAGCCGACGTCTACCGTTCGCTGATTCGCCGGCACCTCGCCCCCGCGCTGGGCCAAGTGGCACTCGGTCAGCTCGACACCGCGACGGTGCGTGAGTGGCGCGCGGGGCTACTCGAGGCCGGGGTGTCAGCCACGATGGTCGCTAAGTCGTACCGCCTTCTGCGCGCGATCTTGAACACGGCCGTCACCGAGGACGAGTTGATCATTGTCAACCCGTGCCGGATCAAAGGCGCGGGCGAGGAACGGGCCACCGAACGGCCGGTGCTGACCCTCGACCAGCTCTACGCCCTTGTCGATCTGATGCCAGATCGGTGGAAGGCGTTCCTGCTGCTCAAGACCTTCGCGTCGCTCCGCTGGGGAGAGATCACCGCGCTCACCCGGAATGATCTTGATCTGGAGCGACGCACCGTCCGCATTCGCCGACAGTTGCTCAGGGTGCCCGGCGGCCTTCAGCTAGGACCGCCGAAATCGAGGGCCGGAATCCGCACGGTCTCCTTTCCGGCCGGCATCCTGCCCGAGCTCCAGCGCCACCTGGACACCTACTCTCTCGACGGCCCGGACGGGTTGGTGTTTGTCAACGAGCACGGGCAGCCGTGGCATCGCGGAAACTTCAATCCCGCAGTCGGCTGGCGGCAAGCCCGCGAGCAGATCGGGGTCCCTAACCTCCACCTCCACGACCTACGGCACACCGGTAACACGCTGGCCGCTCAGTCGGGTGCCAGCCTGCGTGACCTGATGACCCGTATGGGACACGACTCACCCGCTGCTGCCCTGATCTATCAGCACAGCAGCCGGGTGGCCGACGAGGCGATCGCGGCAGCCCTCGACGCCCGGCTCACGGAGCGCAAATCGCGGCCGGCCCCGAAGGTTGTGGGGCCCCGCGGAGGGCCCGATCGAGCCGCAGTTGAACGCCGTTGAGCCGGGACGTTCGCGAAAAAGGGCCTCTGATCAGGGGCAATCCTCTGGAGCGGATGACGGGAATCGAACCCGCACTGTCAGCTTGGGAAGCTGATGTTCTGCCATTGAACTACATCCGCCTGACTAGGCGCTTTACTCTTCGATGCGTACCCGCGTACCCCACTCGTGACTTAAGAATGACTTAAGGACTTTCGGAGCAACCTGCGTAAGGGTAGCGCAGGCTCACGCGATGAAGGGCAACCCTGGAAGGCGCCTCAGTGCGCCGAGGCCGCGCATGTGTGCCGTGGAAGCCCAGCGATGTGTGGACTGTGTCAGTGCGGTGTTGCACGCGGTGCTTGCACGCGCAGCGACTCTCAGGGCGCTTTTCGACGTCAACAGGCGTGCTTGGCGTCGATGGACCAGTTGCGCCCTTGTGGACAATCGACTTACTTGTCGACGACAACGACCGAGACCTTGGCACATAGCCCATCGGGATCCAACTGGAGGATGGGGCAGTTGTTGAACTTGGCAGAACGGCGCTGGGGCCTAACTACCGCCAGAGAGCCCGTCGCTCATCGCCCGGGCCAGCGCCCGATCCCGCTCGGCGTCGGCTCGCTGATATCGCATAGCCATGTCGGGGGTTGCGTGCCCTAGGCGTCGCATCAGTTCTTTAGTCGTCGCGCCTTGCCTCGCAGCAAGCGTGGCGGACACTCCCCTTAGCCCATGAAACCTGAAGCCCCTCAAACCGACCGACGTGACAGCTGGTCGCCAAACGTCGGCACCGAAGTTGGCAGAGGAAAGGGCACCGCCCTTTGGCCCGACGAAGACCAATCCATCAGGACCAGCCTCGGAGAAGCGTTCTAGGTGGTGTTGAAGCGCCGGAACTATATGTGGCGGGATCGCCACGGTCCGACGGCCGGCGTCAGACTTTGGGGGGCCGACGTGGCGCACTCCCCCAGCGAGGACCGAGACGGACTCAGCCACCATCACGGTCTCAGTGTCGAGGTCAATGCGGTTTTTCCGCAACGCTGCCAACTCACCGAAGCGCAGCCCACACCATGCCGCCATGTCTATCAGGCTCCGCCACCGTTCGCCCGCGGCGGCCGTAATGGCGTCCAACTGCTCCAGCGTGATCATCGGGCGCTCGACCGGCTCTTCACGGCCCGCACTGCGGATGGAACAAGGGTTCTTTGCTACCCGCCCGTCCTCCGTGGCCGTCTGCATGATGGCCCTGAGGAGTCTGTAGCACTTGGCGGCGGGTGGGTGGTGAGAGTCGCCTTCCGGATTGCGGCGGTTCTGATGGCCTTAGGCTTCTTCATGTCCGTTCTCTCTCCTGAGGCCACAGAGCCCAACGCCATGATCTACCTAACCTACGTTGCTGGGCTGTTGCTGGCGGTGGGGCTTTTGGTGCTGGGGATCGGTCTCATCCGGGGGCGTAGGACGGTGAGCGGGCCTGCTTGACCATCCGTAGTGTGGTCAGAGGGCTGGAGTCCTATCGTTTTGGGGCTCCGGCTCTCCTTTTTGCCCCTATTCACCCTAGTGCGTGGAAGGTAAATTCTTCGAACTTCGCGCCGGTCTACGGGAAGTGGCATCATGTTTGTGGTCGAAGGTTAGAACCCGCCTAGACAGAGCGGGATAGGAAAGGAGCAAGCTCTAGGATGCAGTACCTCGTAACCGAAGAGTTGATCGATCCGGGGCCGCTACTTCCCCCTGATCAGCTTGTTAAGATAATGCGCCAATGGGTTCTTCCTTCTATGGATGCTCTTATAAACCTCAAATCAGAGGGCAAGATAATTGGCGGAGGGCTTCCAGTCGGAGAGAGGGCTCTAGTGCTTATCTTTGAGGCAGAATCCAATGAAGAGTTGGACACTATCTTGCAAAGGTTGCCTCTATGGGGGTTGGCAAAGTGGAAAGTAACTCCGCTAGAGAACCTCGAAGGTAGGACTTCGCGTGACCGCCAATTCATTGAGCAGTTGGAGCAGAGTCTGCAGAGATAAGAAGCACTCAGTCCGGTCACGGACCGCGGCCCCCAGAATTTCTTCGCGGGAAACCTGTTGATCACCTTCCTAGTCACGCGCGGACCGGCGCCCAGAATTTCTTCGCGGGAAACCTGTTGATCACACCAGCCGCAGGCTAGAGGACGTCAAAAGTTCAAAAGTTCGGTTTCAAGATCATCGGAGTCAGCGTCTCTGCGAATGGCCCAATCAAAAATATCGGGACTCAGGGAAAGGGCTAGATCATGAAGCGCAAGACACTCAAGATCATCGGACTGTCACTGCTCGCAGGGGTGATCGTCGGCATGGGTCTCCTTGCTCGTCCTTTGGTCGATCGGCTCGTGGAAAGTGTGGCAGCAACTGATCAAGAAAGGAACTCATGATCGGGCCGGACCCGGCGCCGCTTATGCCAGCTCCGGAACTCACCCTTCGTACAAGCGGCATCACATGGCGCACGGAGGGCTTCGGTGGGCCCTTTAACAACGTGCAGTTGACCGCACTTGGCCAGCTATGCGTGGATTATCTGTCGGCGGATCCAGCCTCGGCCGCCGGACCGGCGGAGTGATCATGAAGTGGCCGTAGTTAGAGCACTGGCCACAACCAATGCATCAGAATGCCAAGGAAAACCGTGGCTGAACGGATCCAGAGCCTGAGTTCAGGTGAGCTTGGGGAGCGGAGAATAAGTTTCGAGAAGTGTGTGGGCCTCCTCGATCGCGCTCTGGACTTCTTCGCGGGTGAGTTTGATGCCTCTATGGACGCATGAGTTGCGAGGGTTCGCGAGCCTGTCCGCTACCCGCTTCCATCGACTTTTTTCGGTGCTGTCGATCTGCTCGACAAGTTTGAGCAAGCCAACCAGGCCGTTGGCTGAGTGGATCGTGGCTTCTAACGCGTCCTCCGGCATCTCACCAAGCCTCGTCCGTAGCGCATATGCGAGCGCCACCTCTGCTGCCGTGGCGGCATCGATGACGGCTCGTCGATTGTCTCGCAGCACCCGAGCACTGTTTAAGAGTCGCCACTCCAACGGCGGCGGTTCCGGTCTTGAGGCGCGCCGCGCCGCCGCCTCAGCAACGGCTCTTGTCGCAGCGAAGTCTGAGTCGTAGGTCCGGACCGCCGCACCGGACACCCATCCCGTAAGTTCCTGAGATCCCGAGTGCTCCGCCACAAGGTCGGCCTGAGTTTGGATGGCCATTCCTCTATCTATGGCGGAGGGCGATCCAGTCCAGATGCTGACCCATTCAAGCCAATTTGCATACCAGAGATTGAACCTCGGCCCGAATGCGGCTGCCACTTGCCACGGTTGGCGGTCCTCGTCATAGGTCTCAATCTCAATTGCTACGCGGTTGACCCATGACGCGAGAATCCGTCGTCCGTCTGAGCGGCCCTCAAAACCAAGGTAACCCCACGCCATGGCCCCGAGGGTCTCGGTACAAGGCCATGATTCATTCTTCGGCGGCTCAAGAAGGAATCCCGCTCCATCCGCATCAGCGGGGAGACGGGGCAAGCTCAGCGAGAATACGGCGCGATCAGTCGCGCCACATAGGCTGCCGCCCAGCGCGTCTTCGCTGAACAACACAGCGAACGGTAGGCGCACGACTCCACGCATCCGCGATAGGGGCACAATCAGGCAGGCTAGCCGCTCACCGGCAACGTTGCGTCGAGGCGGGCAACGACCTCGGGCAGGTGCGGCACCGCGCACTCAATCTCGCCGGTCTCCTTGTTCACCAGCGGCACTAAACCAGGGACGATGATGAAGTTGGGATCCGGGTTGTCAGCCATCGCCTCAGGCCGCACCGCGTACGACCAGGTAGTGGGTGGCGTCCTCCCACCCGTCGTTCTCGATCATGTAGGTGCCCAGGTCCCAGTTCGCCTCCTCGGCGTCGCGGACGATGGCCTTCGCCTCAGCGAATGTGATCACCACCGTTCACCCCCTCGCTGTGTGTAGCAGTCGTTGAAATGTTCGGCCCTGCACGTGGACGCCTGGGCGCCCCGCCCGGGCGTGAGACCTGGATGGGACCCTGCCGTCGGTCCGCGCGGCACCTGGCAGAGGCTTGGTCCACAGAGTTCTCCACATACCTCGACCACGGAAGTTGCCGGAACCTCCGCGCCAGGGCTTCGACTTCACTACGGTTGGGCCCCGGCCCCGCCGGTCATACCTCGCTGTTCGTCCGACCGGCGGGGCCGCAGGATGACCAGGTCAAAATGAATTGGGGAATCACTGGTGACTACGCCGCCAACCATGTCTGGGCCATCCGCCGCAGACCCTTCTTTCCTGGATTCTCTGCCCCATTCCGGCCGCCCAAGAGGGCCACGTACTTGGCTGATCGTCCTGATCAACATTTTGGCTCTCATGCTGGTCTCCATCGTCGGTTGCGTGGCCCTCATCGGCACCGCTGGCAAGGCCCTCGACGAGGGCATGACTGCGGCCTCAGCGGAGTCACAGCAGGCCGAGGACGACAGGAACGCCCCGCGGGAGGTCAAGGCGGGCAAGGCCTTCACCGTCGGCAGCCACAAGACGCTCGCGGGCTGGGCGGTGAAGCAGGACACCAGCCTCGGTGATGCGCAGTTCAACGTCACCGGCAAGGTGAAGAACGTCAGCCACGCCACATCGACCGCGTTCATTCACTTCAAGTTCATTGACTCGTCCGGTGAAGTCCTTGGCAGCGTGGAATGCAGTTCCGGTGACCTGGAGCCGGGCCAGACTCAAGCCCTCACCTGCATCTCGGACGGCAAGTACGGCAAGTACAAGACGGTGACTGCCGAAGCTACCTTCTAGCCCACCACCTGCTTCCGCTTTAGCAAGGACTACCAGGCTGCGGAAATCGGTCATCGCCGGTCATAGCCGCCGTGCCCGAACCGCTCGACGACGTTCTGGAACGGGAAGCAGAGCAGCGGGTGCGGGTCGCTGAGCTCCTCGACGGCCTCGACGAGTGAGCTACGTTACGAACATGGGCGAGACTCGTAACCCGGAGAGCCCAGAGCCGATGACTGCCGCGGAACGGATGCGGGGGCACCGAGCCCGGCAGCTTGGCGACGACGTACCCAAAGTGAAGCCGGGACCTAAGCCAGGCAAACCACAGACGTTGGGCGAAGCGTCGTTGGAGGAACTTATCGATGAGGTGAGCGACCGTCTCACCGGCCGGATGGCTGACGACCGCGAGGTACGCGAGCTTGCATTCCGTGGGGTCGTCCACAGCTACCAGACCTCCGGCGACCGGCTGAGCTTCGTGTCCATCGAACCCTTTGCCGAGGAGTGACGAACTTTGGCGGGGCCTGTAACCTCAGCGGCCCGCTCTGAGCCATCGGAGCCCTGCCCACCCCCCACCCACCCGGGCGCCCGCCGCGGACAGCCGTTGCACCGCCCACGTCCGCCGCGGAGCGCCACTGGACGATGACGAAGCGGGGGTCTGGGGTCTCGCCCATCGCTTCTGCGGCACCGCGAACCACCAGCCAGTGGGTGGCGTCCTCAAATCCCTCATCCTCAATCTGGGTAGGTGTCGACCGTCCAGGCCGGTTCCTCAGCAGCGCCGACAATCTCCTTGGCCTGGGCGACGAAATAGCCACCGTCAGCCCCCGTCTGGTTCGTCGGAGGCTTCCTGCGCCACGTCCGAGCAGCGGCTCCGCAGCCAATCAGCCCAGACCTCAAAGGCCGGGTCGTCGGGGCCGATTTCAACCATCCCTTCGCCGATTTCCCCCCGCGGACCTTCAGCGCGACGCGGCACCAATAGGCGCCCGTTCGGTAGCTCCTTGGCGTTCATCGTGACCGACGCTTGGATAGCCAGTACAGCGGCCCTAAGCCGACCCGTACGCGTCGGGTGCGGCTGTTGGTTGATACCGGGCCGAGCACCCGACACCTGCGAGTACGTCCTCATGTACGCAACCATGCCTTGCGGGGACGTAGATGTCCTCGGTGTGCAGCGGGGGCAGATAGCTCACCACGTCTCGTCCCTCTTCTCCCCGACCAGGTCCAAGACAATGAACCCGGCGACGAGGAGCAGGCCCAGCAGAACCAGAACCAGCAGGATCATCATCGGACCGTCACCCGCTCCCCGTGCTCGGCGTAAGCCCTGGCTAAGACGTGGAGCCCCTTGTCGGTGATCCTGCCGCAAAGGTGCATCCGGACCCGTTCGCCGTACTCGTCGTCGCGTAGCGGCCGGTAGAAGAGTTCGACGTACCCCTCCTCTGCGAGGCGTTTCATGGCCCGCCTGACGGATTGCTTCTTGGCCCTGCTGCTCCACCCCATCTCGACTACCGCTACCCAGTCGCGGAAGTGAGTTTTAGCGGCAGCTTCGGCGAGTTCGCGGAGGACGTGCCGCTGGATGATTCCATGACCCTTACTCATAAGTGTTAACCCTACTATAAGTGTTGACCATGGATGTCAGATCACCGTTCGGCGCCATTTGCCGCGGAGCCACCATCCGACCGCGACACCGGCCGGGAAGGCGAGGATGGCGCCTAGCAGAGTGACCAGTGTTGGTTGATACCGGGCCGAGCTTCCCTATGACGCTGGCGCCCGATTTCGAGAGGTTCAGTGTCAGGAACGGCCGAGCTTGTGGCGGAGCGGCCTGAGGTGCAGGGTCACAGCTTCACCCGCACGCCGTCGGAGAACCCCCACACACCCGCTTTCAGCAGCAGATAGTCAGGCTTCGCGCGCTTGGAGACATCGAACGGCACAGTTGTTTTAAGCGTGTTACCTGGGTTGATTTCGCCGAGCGGGTCGGAGTCGTCCACGTAAATCCAGGCTTCGTCATCAGGCGGGTAGGTTTTGCCCTTGGTGTCGATGAGCGCCTGGTTTCGTGACTGGTAGCCGTCGTCGCGGACCTTCTCACCAATCCTGCAGTCGCTGGCTGGCACGGCGGATGCAGCACGGTGGGTTTTGCGGGCCACCGGACGATGACGACCGCTGGGGTTTCATCGGCCTCAATCAGTTCGACGGTGATGGTGTCGACTGCGGTGATCTGGGCGATTGCCAGGGTGGTTATGTTGCTCATGGGATCTCGCTCCTTGCCAGTGAGATCCTGGCCCGGCGGTGTTGTGAGCACCGACCGGGCCGCTTACATGTTTAGCGGCGGGTCTCGCCTTCTTGATCATGATTAGTGGTCACGTGGTGGTCACGGACGCGCCATAACGGGCGGGGAACGACCAGCATAAGCCAACACACGAAAGCGGGATTGACTAGGGAGAACAGCACAGGCGAACCCGGAGGTCTTCACCCGGCTGACTGCGGGGCCGCAGTACCCGAATCTCACGCTGCCGCAGTTGGTCGGCTAATTCAGATGGGGCGTCCTCACGGACGTCGGCAAGGCGCACGAAGTCGCCATTCGGATCGAAAATGATCATGGGCAGCTCGGTCTGCAGCAGCACCTCCTCAAGCACAACGCCCAGCGCGTACGTCTTGCCCGACCCGCTCTGGCCACACCAGAAGGTGTGCCGATGCAATCTGTGCGGCATCAGCCGTGCCGGAAGATCAGATCCCGACGCCATGCAGCCGATGTCCAGTGCGGCCTCAGCGCCGATGTTCAAGCTCGTGATCATTTCGCGGTCAGCTGCCGCCACTTTCGGCGATCCGAAGACCGACAGGGCAGTGGATCCAGGCCTCCTGGCTCAACGGTGCCGAGCACGCGCCCAGCCGCCAGCATCTGGCCGTCTGCCAGCAGCTGAAGCGTCTCGACCTGGCCGAGTCGCATCACGCCCTGATCGTCGGTGAGAGAGACGAGAGACCCGATAGGGCACACCCGTTGCGGGGACATGCTGACCTGAAACGTCCGGCCCTCCGCTGATCTCGCCGTGTCAACGGCATCCGGCAATTCCTGCACTGGACTCATGGCTCATCGTATGGACCGGTCTGGCCCGACGGATCACACGAGACGGGTGAGGCGGCAGGTTGACAACCGAAGCTGGCTTCAGCCCAGGGAGGGTTCGCCACAGGAGGCATCTTCTGTATTGTCGGCCTTACGGCGGTGGTCCTGACGTACCCAGCCGAAGCTGCGATCAGCGTCAACTTCTGGACACCTCTGGCAACCCAGTCCGACTGTGGACTGACGTCGCAGCCGCCCTCGACCGCGCACCTTGCGTCACCGCAAGCAGCTGCCGAGGTACGTCACCCTCAGCGGGTGAACCTCAAGACCTGGGGCCTCAGTCGTTCTCCTGACGTATCGCGGGCCCGAACAGCCGCGGCAGGCGGCCTATCCCGGCGGGCTGCCGGTATGTGTGTCTTCAGGGGTAAGCCGGATCGGTCGAGAAGTCATCCTGGACCGGAGGGGCTCATCCCACGAGAGACCGACGGGGTGCGTGTCGATGTGCCGTCGCCGGTTGCACGCAGCGGGCGGGGGTCGGCCGAACCTTGGCGTGCATGGCTCAATCACCCGCTGTGGGAGTCTTGTGGTGTCGCACAGCGCGCTCTTCCAGACGATGCGCCGAACATTCTGATCGTGCTGATCGATGATGTTGGTCCCGGGCTGCCGACTACGTTTGGCGGCGAGATCCGGACTGACACGTTGACCCCGATCTACAGCGAGGGGATTGGGTACAACCGGTTCCACACGACGGCGATGTGCTCACCGACGCGGGCATCGCTGCTGACAGGTCGTAACCATCACCGGATCGGGAATGGTCAGATCGCTGAGTTGGCTAACGATTGGGACGGCTACTCCGGGGAGATTCCGAGGAGCAGTGCGCGGGTCGCGGAGGTTTTGCGGCTCTACGGCTATGCGACGGCGGCGTGGGGGAAGTGGCACAACCGGCGGAAACCTTGACACCCAATAGGAGCAACTCCTCTCGGATTTCAGACCAGCCAGTTCCACCGTTCAGCCGACCGTCCGTTCGAAAAATGTGAGTGGCGGCTAGGACGGTGAACTCATGACCGAGGGACGACTAAGCCACAGAGGACGCTAAGACGCGATCTTGTGCCGTTGCTGTGTTTGTGCTGACTGGTGGGAGGAGCCGGTACGTGTCGCCCGAGTATGTGTTGGGTTGTCGCCCGCGCCGCATGGAAGCGCTAGGCGAGAGGCATTTTGCGGTCAAATTCGGCAATGAGATTCGTGCAGATTTCCAGTGCTTGGCGGGCGCATCGCTCTGTGAACTGGGTGAGGAGTTTGCGGCCTTGCGCATTGCCTGCCCTGATGAATTTAACCGCCTCACGTTGGATGTCGGGGAGTTCTAGGGCCCAGCGTTGCTGTAGCGGGTCGAACGCTTGGCGAACCTGGGGCTGCCGGTCGTTGAACATCCAGGCTCGCTCGTCTCCTTTGACGTGGTCGAGGAGTTTTTGGAATTGCCACCAGTAGGACTGCGCGTCGTAGGTAGCCGTTGCTACGTCCTCGGGCCGCTCGGCTACGACGGTCGCTGCGGGAAGAGCCAAGGCATTCGGCACGCTGGCGGCTGCGGGGAAGATCGGGAGGTAGACGCTCGTGCATGGTGTGGCGGCCGCCCACCACAGGTGTGGGAGCTGGTCGGGAGTGTCGGGCATGAGCATGATCGCGGAGCTGGCGGTGTTTCCCCAGGTGAATCCCGCGGGGGAGTCGTGCATGCACAGTGTCATCAGGTCGGGCAGCGCTGCAGTGAAGTACGGCCCCCCGAGGAAGGTGTCCTCGTAATGATCGCGTAGCACGCGTGTTGCTTGATCGAATGTGATCTTGCCGTGACGCGTTGCGTCGGCCAGCAGGTGCCGTGAGCGTTGCAATCGGACATGGGATACCTGCAGTGGTGTGCCGGGGTCGGTGTAGGCACGGGCGAAGTCAAATGGCCGGTTCTCACTGGCGGGCCACCAGCCGGCTTCGATGGCGTGGTCTATGAGGTCCTGACTGGCTCCGTCCCATTCGATGCGGATGGTGGGCTGGTTGGAGATGGCGTAGGTGCCGGTGCGTATCGCGCGTGCTGCCCACCGATGACCGGAGGTCTCGATCACCCAGGCTTCGCGAGGGTCGGCTACAAGATACGAGTTGTCATAGGCGCCCTGCTCGATCGGGCGGCCGGGAACGCCGGATCCCCACTGGCCGTGTGCGGCGACCAGCTCAGTAATGGTGCTGACTGCCTCCTGCGCTGGGGTTGCGCGTTCGAGTCCGAGCCGGACCAGTTCCATCCCGAGTATCCCCGCCGGAGGTGGCTGGCCGTGACGGGATTGGGTGACGTGCTCGGCGAGGTCGCGGGTGAACAATGCTTCGTTGCCGATGCCGACACCCCACTCATTGAGTCCGAGCTCGTGCCCCCAGCACCAGTATGGTGAGCCACCGAGGTGCGCCCAGCTTTGCCTGACATCGGGAATTTCGACATAGGCCAAACGCAGTGGGGAGGTGGCCATCGATTGTCGGCGTGGCCAGTAGCGCAGCGGTTGGCATTCTTTGGCGGGCCGGTCACTGTTCTTGGCCAGCAGCATGGAGCCGTCTGCGGTCACGTCGGGCAGCGCGACGAACGTGTCGCAGCTCCACGGACGCTTTGCTGCGAGCGTCGGTAATCGCGCGCCCGCCGTGCTGAGGAGGAGGGAGCAGAGGCGCTTTTCCTCTGCGAACGACGACGAAGTAGGCGGATCCAAAGCGCGCGATCCGCGAGCAGCTCGAATGTGGGGCGCAGTCGGCACGAATGTTGGAGTCATCGGGTGATCACGTTCTCCTCGAGGTGCGGCGTACGGCGGCAGTCGTAGCAGCGACCGGTGGTGGCAGCCCGGTGGTGCGAGGGTATCTGCCGACGGGCATGACCTGCAGCACAGCATTCGCCCGGCCCTCAGCCCTTAACGCCGCCCCCAAAAGCGAACGCGCCGCCCAGCCTGCGGCTCAGCACCAGGTACAGCAGCACCGAGGGCAGTGAGTAGAGCAGCGAATATGCCGCGAGCTGTCCGTAGACCACCTGCCCGTACTGGCCGAAGAAGGTATAGATCGTCACTGACATCGGCTGTTTCTCCGGGGTCAGGAGCAGGATGAACGGAACGAAGAAGTTCCCCCACAGTCCGATGAAGGTGTAGATCGCGACGACCGACAGACCTGGTCCCATCAGTGGCATCACGATTCGCAACAGTCCGCGCATCGGACTCGCCCCGTCCGTCCAGGCCGCCTCCTCGAGCTCGATCGGGACGCCGTCCATGAAGTTCTTTGTCAGCCAGATCGAGATCGGTAGGGCCGTCGTCGCCATGAACACCATGGTGGCGGGGATCGAGTCGTCGAGCGCCAGCTGGACGAACAGCCCGTACACCGGCACCATGATCGCGGTGATCGGCAGCCCGGTGGAGAACAAGATGGTAACGAGGAACGGCCGCTTGAGTCGGGAGCGGTAGCGCGACAGCGGGTAGGCGGCCAGAGTCGCGCACACCATCGTGATCAAGGTCCCGCCGACGCACAGGATGGCACCGTTGAGCAGCGGGATGTACGTCGTCTCCGGCGTCATCACCGCCTTGAAGTTGTCGAGCGTGAACGGGTGCGGCCACATGATGCTGATGCCCTGGTTCGGATCCCCGTTGACGGCCGCCAAGATCACCCACAGCAGCGGGATCACGAAGCCTGCGGCCAGTACGAGCAAGATCAAGCTCGCCAACAGCCGGCCCGACAGCCGTGGTCGCCCGCGGGGTCTGATGCGAGTGACTGCTGGGGCCGCAGCGCTCGCCGGGGCGGTGACCGCAGCCGTCACCGGACCGGCTCCGACTTGCTGAGGGCGCGGAGATAGATGACCGAGAAGATTCCGCCGATCACTAGCAGCAGCAGGGCGATCGCCGTCCCGTAGCCGAGATCGGCCGCGACGAAGGCCTGGTTGTAGGCGAACAACGGCAGAGTCATGCTCTTCTCACTGGGGCCGCCCTTCGTCATGGTATAGATCAGCCCGAACACCGAGAGGGTCTGCAGGGTGATCAACATGAGGTTGGTCGCGATGGTCCGCCGGACCAGGGGAATGGTGATGGAGATGAGCAGCCGGAACCGGCCGGCGCCGTCGACCAGCGCAGCCTCCTCAAGA
>Ga0210381_10000078_pt1 | contig 17524 bp, 25 predicted proteins | sample PLM1_5_coexredo_FD_155489 | JGI IMG/M metagenome (GOLD analysis project Ga0210381, IMG submission 155489) | Groundwater sediment microbial communities from an aquifer in East River, Colorado, USA - PLM1_5_coex redo | ecosystem: Environmental > Terrestrial > Soil > Riparian zone | place: USA...
GACCAAGGAAGTTACGTGGCTCATATACATAGCCATCATCTGATTCCTGTACCATTCTGACTGTTCCCATAGGAACATCCGGATACTGTCTACCCATTCTCTTGCCATTGTCTCCAATGATATATGGAAGCATCTCACGATACTCCACAATCCTCTTTGTACGTCTATCGGCAGATTCACCAATAAGACCATTCAGAGGGTCATTGCGTACCTGATTGAGGCTATATTCTACAAGCGGTTGTGCTGAAGATTCGCCATCAAATACCGCTACATGACCAACGTACACTCCATCAGCATGATTAGGCTCAAGGAAGACAGCAGTGATTCTGCCTGTGGTAGCAGTTCCATTGTTCAAAGAACTTCCGACATCAGTTGAGAATCTATCTCCCATTACCACTGTTGCAAATGAGATACCTCCACTGTCAGAGCTGATAAGAATCTTCACCTTACGTTCGGAAATCAATGCTGCCTGGAACGAAAAGTTGTCCAGTAGTGTTCCCTGGCTGTCGTAAATAGATGCACTAATCTGATTAGTTCCTGAGTACACAAGCCTTAGCATTGCATCGGCACCAGTTGTCTGGATATGAAGAATATCTGAAGGCACTGTCATGCCACTTGGAGCGTAAAGCACAAACTCAACAGCATAAGAGCCAGAAGTAGAATGCGGAGTAGGGAACTTAACAGACGTTCCATTCTCAATCTTCATAATAGGCTTGGATGAAGGATTGAAATCAATTGCAGCGAATTCAATTGCACCGTCTACTTCAGCATCAATACCACCGGACAGTGCTGACGTTGGAGCGTCTGAATCGGCACCATCCTCACAAGGCCAATAAGCATGTGGATAGAATGGCCCATTGGAAATGTAGTATCCAGAGTCCGTCTGAATCTGCCTGATACCATCAGGATTGGTGTAATGCTGATAGAACAAAGACGTGTCTTCTTCGGTTCCCTGCGTCTCTCGCTGCAATGCTCCAGAAGACTCAATGTCTACCCAAGCAAAGTTGCCTGTTGAATCACGAGGCTGTGGCCATGAAGTAATTTCACCATGATGACGATAGTGTCTGTTGGTGAATACACCAGGACCAATCACAATCCATAGATTGGACTGACTGTCTGTTAGTGAGTAACTACCATTAGTAGCAGACGTGAATGTAGGTGAAGCCACGACCGTACCGGCAATACCATTACGAATAGAGGCATTGTAAATCTTACCCACGAAGCTATTCACAACAGGAGCAAAGAACGTAAAGTCCTCAAATCCAAATGGATTGCTTGGCCCAAACTCCTTGAAGTTGGTGATGCTTCCAAACTCAGTTACACCAGGTTCCATTGCACCAATATTTACTGGAGCAACGCTAGCACCAATAACGGTTGTACCTGTTGATACAACAGTGTTACCAAGCTGTGTCCAAGACGAGCCATCAGTCGATGTATAGAACGTTGCTGTACTTCCTGAAGCACCATTGTTAACATCCATGGTTACACGGAGGTACTGTCTAATTACTGTAGGTACGACGGCAGTAGAGGTAACTGTGTGAGTTGATAGTGCTGGGTCGACTCCTCCATCATCCCAAGTGAATGACAAAGTACCAATGGAATTCAAGTAGAACATCCATGAGGCAGTCTTCAGAGCGAATCCATCATCAACGACAGCAGGCAGGGCCCACTTGGAAAGAAGAACCTGTTCCTGATTCCATGACTCTGGTTCACATTCAATACGAAGGTCAATGTCTCCAGTGATGTTCAAGGAAGAGTTGGATATCGCTCTCACTCTTGATGAGCCCGTCTCAAGGTAAGAGATATTATCAAAGCCCGGAGTCTGATAATTGATGTCACCGAACGTCTTTGAGATACGGCACTGAGTATTGTACCCAACACCATAGAAGGTTCCCAGAGGATTTCTTGGAGAGTAATTGCCAGACCTGTTGTCAAGTGTGAACGAAGCCACAGAAGGATTAACCTGACCACCTTGAGAAGTTGTTCCTCTGGTGATGTTGATTCCCTCTGAGTACTGTACATCATTTGTTACGTCAATGAACGTAGAGCCTGACTGAATCTCCACTGAATTACCGGTCGCATTCCATGATTCATTAGTAGGAACAGTTGTTCCAATAGCAATGTCCCAAAGAATGCTGGCGGTAACTGAGTTAGTGATATCAATTGTAGGATAAGAGACTGCGCCATAGGCCACAGCACCACTTGTGTTGTAATAGCCCGCCTGTCCTCTAGCATTCACAGAGCCCGTTCCAAGAGCACCGATATCAAATGCCTCGGTGTATCCAGAAGCAGATGCGGTGTTAATGGTAGTGTCTCTCCATGCGACGACATGATAACCCAAGCTTTCTGTAGGAGGATACAAAGTCTCTCCAGTGGTTGGGTCGAATGTATCGTTGTTAAGAACAGAATAATCAACGATATCAGAAGCACCAGAGAATGTAGCGATAGATACGGAGCATGCCTCTGAGTTAACAAAGGTAAGCGTATAGTTAGTGCCTTCAGAAGCAGCAATCTTCTTGAACAGATAAGACCTACATCCTGTATTGGAGTCAAAAGGACCCTGAACGAGAGTCCATCCTGTTGGAGTAGTCAGTGTTTGGGCAGCACTACAAGACACAATCATGACCATCAAATGACCATTGAGTGTGCCTGTAGGCTTATTCACAGTAAGTGAACTAACCGAAGTTGTTGCCGGGTTAATCGCAGTAGCGCTTGCTACAAAAGTTACCATAATGTAATCTTATCCCTTTCCTAGAACGGTCTGAACATTGCCGCCCTTATTTCTAATAGTCTTCTTTAGTGGGTCAATAAGTAGCTCTGCTAGCTTCTGTCCACCGATTTCAATTGTTACATGCATTGGGCTATAAGACCCACCAGCACTCATCATTCCTCTTGTCTTAGAAGCATCATTCACAAATGAGCCGGAAGGAAGATTGACAATCTCTGGTCCATTCTCTCCTACAAGAGTCTGATTGCTGCGAGTACCAGATACAGCACCACCAGATGCTCTACCACCAGTAACAGAGTTACCAGCGTAATTCTCATTGACCTTCTTCACTGTCAGATAGACAGTCTTACCATGAACAGATGCAAGCTCCTGACGAGCAAGAGCGGCCTTACGCTCAAGGTCTCTGATGTTAGCAAGCAAAGCTGCACGCTTGCTATTAGGAACACTTCTCAGCTTAGCCTTTGCCTGTTCAAGCTTTCTGTTCCAATCAGTTACGTTGGCCTTTAGATGACGCTCTCTCATACCCTGCTTAACATTCTTATCGAACTGCTGAACCTTACCAATCATGTCGTTGAACTTACTATTGACGCCATCCTTCAGCTTACCAAATGCAGCATTAGCACTCTTCAGCTTTCCACCAATGCCGGGAATCCATCCAAAGGCGTATGTAGCACCCTTAAGAATAACACCAGCAACAGTAAGCCAAGCATTAGCAAGACCCTGCAAAGCCTTCAGAACGACAACAGCAGCCATAGCAGCAGCCATCTGAACAACATCAAAGGCTAGCTTTACGCCTTCTCTGAACTTCTCTGACTTAGTCCAAGCAAGATAAAGCCCGGTAGCAAGCAAAGCCAATGCTGTCAATACAAGACCGATAGGATTTACAGCCATAGCAATATTCAATAGAATCTGTGCTGCTGTAAGAATCTTGATAGCCGCTGCTGCACCAAGAATAGTTGGCACAAGCACCTTTAGAACATCCATAGGAATAGCATTCAAAGCAGAAGCCAATGTCTCAAGTACCTTCAAGGACAGTCCTGCCATAGGACCAGCAGCTACAATGAACTTACCAACAGCCTCAGCAACGTCCTGAAGCATTTTGGCTACTCCTGGTCCTTCTGCCTTACCTGTTGCAAAGAAGTTCTTGAAGCCATCGCTGGTAACAAATTCCCCGGCCTTTTTAGCAAGAGTGGTAATACCAGAGATAACACTCTTCAATGCTCCGTGACTGAATTCCTGGAACTGTCCAACTAGCTCCTTGAACCTGTCTGTCTTTACACCCTTCTCAATCTTGTCTGCAAAGACACCAAGCTGATTAGCAGCATCCTTTACAAAAGGGGTAAGCATAGGCAGAACAGTTCTCATAGCATTCAGACCCTTGGTAAAGATAGGCATAGTGTCTCCGGACAAAGAGTCAGACCACTTAGAGAAGTCGTTCTTCAGTCCCTGGAAAGACTTAGCAGCCTTCTGTGTCTCAGGACTCATCGCCTTTAGCTCTTGATTGTAAGCCTTCTGAGCATCAGTTGCCTGCTTGCTTCCTTCACCATATTGCTGTACAGCCGCCTGAACCTTGTCATATGATTCAGAAAGCTTCTTTACCTGACCAATCTGAGGAGCCATAGCAGCACCAAGCAAGGCAACAGGAACAGCAGCACCGGCAAGTGTTGTACCGAATGCTGCTGCTGCTGCGGTAGCAGGAAGAAGAGCCTGTCCTACGAGCTGCTTGAATAGTCCACCAATTGCAGCAATGCCCTTTGAGGCTTCTGCCTGGACATTTACCGTGATTGTATTTGCCATTCTTCTTCCATCTCCGTTTCCTGTTGTTGTGGGCGTGTGCCCATTGCAATAATTTTCATATATCTCATGTTCTCTGCCGGAGCATCTAGAACATCGGTTGGCAAACAGCCGAACTTCTCAGCCATTTCCACAAGCACACGAGCTTCTTTCAGCTCATATGGTTCTTCTACAACGTCTCCATTGGGACGCTCACCGCCGGGGAAATCTCTCCATTCAGTGAGCTGTTGTCCAAAGGGGCAGACACACCAGAAGAGCCCTGTGTAAATCCTGACACAATAGCCCAAGCAAACTCTGTTGGGAAGTCGATGAATGCCGCTGCATTGATTGGCAGTGCCTTTCCTTCATCATCTTCAATGTTCCAACGAAGAATGAACTTGGCTACATATGCGAAAATCTTATCGAGGTCTTTTGCTGTAGGCTCACCACTAATCTTAGACAGCTTCTCAGCCTCAAGAGCCTCTCTTACTGTCGGTGCTCTGGCTACAATCTCCAGACCCTCATACTCCTCATCATCAAACTTGATGACAATTTCCTTGTGCTTTACTTTAAATCCCATTTTGATAATCTCCAATCATCATTTGTTTTATATAAATCTTAGGTCCATGCAGGGATGTCGCCGGAAGCCAAAACTCCAGGTGCATTCCAAGTCAGTGCTCCATCATTACCACGAGAAACATCATAACCAGTAAATAGCAGGGTGAATGCTGGTGTGATACCAAGACTCTTACCACCAATGGTCAGATTGAATTCACGAGCTGGTGAAGCTGCCGCATTGATGTCCTTGAAGACATCGTGAGAAGCATTGGATGCAACGTTGAATACACCTGAAAGAGTAACTGTAAAGTCTCTTAGAAGGGCAAGACGCTCCATCGCATACTTGTCAATACCAGTAATGTCCTGTGTCGCAACTGGAAGAGACCAGTCGAGGTTAGTCACGTCATTACGAATGTCTCGAATAGTTCCGGATGAATCATCAACTGATAGTACAGTCCAGCCCAAGCCGCTTTGCTTAGCCATTTAATACTCACTACTTTCTATATATAGATTAGCCTTTCGGCTGATTTGATTATAACACTTTGGGAATTATTATCCCTTTTGTACTCTGTCTCGAATTGCTTCAAGGTTCTCTGCGTACTCTTCAATCCAGAACTTGGCTTCCGTATGCGTTCTTACACCATTACGGTCCTTGCTGTAATAGTAAGCAGGCCTGTATGGACTGACATGCTGGTCAAAACACTTCTGTTCTGCCTTGAAGATAAGCCATGTTTCATCAGCAGTAATCTGTACTCTCTGATAAACCCGGCCGGAATGCGTCACATAATGCAGCAAGTCTGCTGGCAAACCATCTACACGTACACGCCATCCATTCTGATAGTTCTTGCAATCAGCTTCCTGACAAGAGAGAATATGCTCTTGACCAGTCACTGGTGAAGTCGTTCTATAAGTCTTATTTGTTTTATACATTGATAACCTCCAAGTTATTTTAGAACTGTGCCGCTGCAATCTTATTCTTTACTAGATTAACAGCAAATGATACTGATGTAAAACCAGCAGACGTTGTAGTCTTGACGCGAACATATCTTTCAAGTGTCTCTGTGGTGCTTGTAGCAATACGCTGCTTACCAACTGCTGTAGTTGCTGTGAAGCTGACTACGTTGGTGAAAGTTACATTGTCAGGACTGTCCTGAATAGTAACCGTTACATCGGTGCCAGTGAAAGCAAACACATGCAGATAAGCCTGTGCACCAAAGCTGATTGAAGCAGTTGTATCGATAGCAGTTCCATTGGTTGCAGCAGTGTCTGTTCTCACACCGGCCGTTAGCTGACGTCCCCATTCAAGGCCATAAGCATTGGATACAGCAGATACAGAGAAGTTCTGTCCACCATCGGCAGCCCTTGTGCCATCATGATTCAGTTGCTTGGCAATCATAGAACATGCGGCATTACCTAGAGCAGTCTTATGGAAGTACGTTACCTGAACATCAGTCGTTGGGATTCCCTGCAAAGCTGCAAAGGAAGCACCAGCACTAGTGTTGAAATGCGTTGTGAAATCAATCTGTCCTGAATTAAGTCCTGCGACTCTTTCCATTGCGTACTTATCAATACCTGTGACATCGATTGTACCGATAGATGCATTGATTGAATCGACCGCCGCAATGTCTCCAGAGACGTTGAACTGATTGATATAGAAGTTGGAGCCTAGGCCCTCAGTCTTCGCCATGATTATTCCTCCTAAATTTATTCTTATTCATTTTGTTCCCAAACTCCATCAACGAGCAAAGGCAGACTGACAGACATTGCACGATAGACAGTTCCATCAATCCTTGCATATTCAGCAGTCACACGAAGACCTTCAGTGAATTGACCAAGAATGTCTACATTCCTGATTGTATCACCAAGAGTAAAGTCACCGTTATATGCAGACATCAAAGCATCCAGTGCATTGACCATCTTTGTGTCTGTCTCATCATAGGGTTCAGACAACAGACTTGCAAGGATAGACACATTGAAGACCATACAGACAGACGTCTGGTCAAGTCCTCCTGTGATAGGAAAGATTGTGTCTAGCCAGATGTTACAATCAACGGTATTGTCTGGACTTGATACAGACTCATAAGCCTGAACAGAATCAAAGACACCAAGACTAGCAGCATGACTTACCACCTTATCCAAAATAGTTGCAAAGTTAAGCATCAGTTCATTCTCCTCAGGTACTTAGCACGAAGCAATGTTTCTGCAATGTGCCTTGCTTGTCTTTCAGCAGTATCAGATGCCCTGCTGAAGATGTGATAACCCTTGAATCGGGTTGTTGCATTCTTTGTAGATGTACCCTCAAGCCATGGTCCATAGACGATATTGCCATCACTGATGGTATCTCCATGAATCTTTACTGATGATTCATATCTACCAGTTCTGTTCTTGAAGTATCGGGCGAATTGCATAGACAGGTCATCATGAATATCTTCTAGAATCCTGTCTTCTGCATCATCGGCAAAATTCTTCAATGCCTTCATAGCCCTACCATCAAATAGGGGACCACTGTATTTAACTGACATCAGATTGCACCTACCTTAATACGACCGTACTGATTCTTTACTGCCTTACGCAGTTCATTCAAAGCACGACCAGTTGCTTCACGCTCACCTTCACCAGTTCCAACAGTCTTTGAATAACCATTGCCTCTTTGCTTGAATGAATTGATTGCTTCTGCAAGGGTAAGCTCAGCAATTGGGCCCGGAACTGTGAAAACAGAAACGCCTGCCAGGTCTGTATGAGTTGCGGCAGTTGTACCTAGAACTCCTCTGACAACAGTCAGTGTACGCAAAGCATAGATATCAGTATTCAATGCATGAACAGCCAGAACACTTCCATCCATTGCTCTCTTGACAGTGACAGTTGTACCAGACACATCGGTGACTAGCATTCTTTCTGAGTCAATAAGGATAGTCTCATACTGATGAATTGTACCGGCCGTAATTCCTGTGATAGAAACACTGTTAGCAGATGCAGTCAGAGCAGATGTATTCTGTCCACTGTCTACCCAAGACTTGTCTGTTACCTGAATCAGTTCGTCTCCAATCTTAATCAAGGAGCCGACACCAATGTCAGACACATCAGATACAGCAACAGACGTAACAGACGCATTAATGCCACCGGCCAAAGTTGCAACTGTCTTTGTATCGTACTGATATCCCCAAATGCCAGTGACTGAAATCTGTCTTTGCGTTGTCTCAGTTGTCTGAAACGTAGCATTGCTTGCAAAGTCTAGCTCAAGTCTGCTATATGGAGGACCATAGTTATTAGGCTCAAGGAAGTAGTCATTGGATGAAATAGAGACGCCGCCCGAACTGACAGCAGTTGCACTAATCAATTCTTCTGGACTGTCAAACCACAATCTCCAGCTATTGGAATGAAGAGGATAATCAAACAGCTTAGCCTTTGTTTCTGGATAGAATCTACGCTTGGTCAGCTTTTCAACAGACCTTGAGGCAGACTCAATAGCACTATCAATCTTTCTCGCATTGATAGCGTCGCTTGCTGAGTTTAGTGCAAGAAGCACTTCCTCTCTTGTTGTGTACCATACATTACTCATAGCTTTATCATACCTCAAATCCCTTATAAATCTGATTATTTTCTTTCATTCTGCGCTGATTAATTCTTTGTTCACTGTGAGTTGCCCAACGACAATTCTCAATAGAATACCCCTTGTCATTATCAATTCGGTCGAGAGTCTTTCCTTCTGGTCGAGGCCCCATATCCTCTAGAAAGTTTTCAAACTTTCTCCATCTTTCACAGAAGTCGATGCCTCGTTCCATATAGTACTTATAAACCTTATTGTTTGGATTGGAGCATCTTTGCTTCATTGCATACCAAGAGGTGTATGTTGGTGTGTGACTTTGTCCGTGCGTTAGACTTCTTTGTCCAACCTGCTGTCTTTTGACCGGGTCTGCATAGAATCTCTTTCTAGCATCCGACATCTTCTTCCTTGTCTCCTCACTAATGGGAGCCCTTTTCTTTCTCATAACATTTCTCCTATCTACGTTATATTGTAGATTCTACCACTATCTTCCTTCCCACACAAATCCATCAAAGCGACAATGCAATACACCGGCTTCGTTCTTCAGCAGAATGGTCCCATCATTAGGACATTCCCAAGGCTCTTGTTCTTCTTGCACAGCCAATTCACGAGCCTCATCATAAATTGCCATCAAGTCTTCGTATGCCATTTCCTTTATATCTCCTTATGACAAAGAGCCGCACCGTATTTCTACGATACGGCTCAAATGCCTGATTTGTTTACGCTACTGAAGCTCCATCATCAAGAGGAATATAAATCATAGTCCACTTTGTAGAACCAGTTGTGTCAGTACCAGTTGTCTGTAGCTTAGTCACACCGGCAGGAAGAATAAATCCACCACCAACAGGAGACTTTGCTACAACGTGAGTAGGAACTTCCGTTCCACCTTCCTTCTGAGTACCAAGCAAAGCAGCCTGAATACCGTGAACAGTATACAGAGTACCAGCGATATCAGAAGTACAGACAGTTGCTCCGGAGATATCTCCAACAGCACCTACATCTGGGTCATGAACAACGTTAAGGCTGTTTGTCGTACCATCAAAGACTACAGTTACTTCACCGATAAGAGATGTAACAAGGACACGTCCACCACTTACGGTGAAAAGAGTCTGAAGTCCAGTTGCTGGAAGAATGGCCGAAGCCTTTTCAACCTTTACACCAAGACCGATTGAGCGAATCTCATTTCCATTAATCATAACAGTCATGTCAGTTCACCTTACACAATCACGGAAGGAAGATTAGCTGGAGTACGCTGAACCTTCAGTCCACCTAGAATTGCTACAACAGTACCTGTAGAGGTAGATGCGCAGTTGAGGAATGTCTTACCATCAGATAGCTCAGAAGCGTTAATGGTAATTGCTACACAGTCAGCAGATGCTACATAAGCAGAACCTGCGGCCTGAGTAACCTTTGTCCAAGCGCCACCAACACCATTTGAAGTATAGACATCAACAATCTTTGCAAGGGCAGCAGTTGTGCCACCACCAGCAGCGGTACCTTCATTAACTGTGTAAGTGTCTCCACCTGACTTATAGCCAATGAACGTAACGTATTCGTGGTCCTTCATGTTGACATATACAGCGTCAGACACGGCAACCACATTGAAGTCCTGTCCGAGAACAGTTCCGTTAGCCATTTTAAATCACATTCTTTCATTTAGTTTATGCCAGAGGGTTTAATGTCTGGACTTAACACGAGCAAGAGGAGAGGGTTTGAATGCTCTCCTCTTGCCAATGAATTCTATATCTTAGCGTGCACCCAACTTGACGAATGGGCTAAGAGTTGCTCCACCATTTTCAGGAGTGACGGCTGAAGTCAGCCATGCCTTACCATCCACACGAGAGACAACCTTGAAGGCAGTCTGGTCAGTCTGGAACTTGAAGTGAGGAGAAGACGTTGCAGTCATAGCCTGACGGTCACCAATTAGGTAATAACGTAGGTCAACGAATGAAATGTCACCTGCATCACCAAGCGCAGGAACCTTGTTAGTAACGATAACTGGACGACCAAGGATAGTCATTGGAGGACCAACAACACCATTGTTAAGCCAGATAGCAGAACCACCAGTACCAACAGAGAGAGCCATTGTTGCAAGCTCAGAGAATGCCGCTGAAGGAACAAGCCATACAGCAGAACCTAGAGACTCAGGAAGCATACGAGAGTACATCTTTACAATGTTCTGCCATACGATTGTGTCATTAGGCTGTCCAGACTCCTTTGTTACAGTAACAGCAGCAGCAGAGTTGAGAACACCTTCTGGCTGTCCAACACCATTACCCTGCAAGAATGCACGGTCTTCGAAGTTGGCTAGAGCTGCTGGAAATGCCTTGTTAAGGAATGCTTCAAAGGCAACACCATCAGCAAGAAGCTCATTAGGAGCCTCGGTATAAGCAGTTAGCTTATGAGGGTCAAGAGCAACGCGGCCGAATGTAGCGTTGGAAAGCTGAAGTGTTCCAGCCTCTTCAGTCCAGTATGCGATGATTCCACCGAATACAGATGATGCATTGGATGTGCTGTCCACAGAAGGAACAAGAACACGTCCACCACTCATTGGAATAACAGTTGCACGTGGACGAACAACACTGTCTTCTAGAGCAAGAGAAAGAATCTCTGCACGAAGAGTCTCAGGAAGAAGGAATCCACCAGAAGCTCCATCATTAGAACTGAATGCGTTACGAACACGGTCTAGCTTACCTAGATGTGCATCAGAACGGTTAGTGTTGTTGTGCCAAATTGTCTGGAAGAAGTCAGCCATTCCATCGAACTCTGCTTCTACCTTTGTACCAACAGCCGCCTTGTTATATACACCGACGTCTGTCTTTGAGCCTGGCTTGAACTGAGATGCATTCTCAACCTTCTCACCGCTTCTACGCTCAAAGTCTACAAGACCAGCCTGTACACCTTCCTTAATCTGAGCAGCAATGCTAGGGTCATTCTTTGCAGATGCACTCTTATATGCATCCATGAACTCAGTAAGCTGTCCGTTCTTTGCTAGGTCTGCAACCTTATTAGGGTCATTCAGGAACTCAGCAATTTCGGCGCTGTTAACTGGGACGTTAATCTTATTCATTAAAATTCAAAACCTTTCTTAGAGATTCCACAATCTCTGTGTTAATATCGATATTATTTTGTGACTCTTCGTCACTTGACGGAATAGCCGCCGAAATCTGTGGAGCTGGGGCAAATGCCCGTCCTGCATAATTGAAGATAGCAAGGTCGGATACATTGCGTGACCTTGCAGAACTGTCAGCAATTGAATCAGCCAATCCGGCTGCAACTGCTTCTTCTGCACTATACCATGTTTCTTTTCTCATTGCATTTCTCCATTCATCAATGTTTCCATTAGTGCGTTCTGCATAAACAGATGCAATGTTATTGGATACACGATTCAAGGAGTCAACCATTTGCATCATTGACTCTGCATCACCAGCAAAGGCTACATGACCATCATGAATCATAAGCTCTGCGTTACGTGCCATAGTGATTGTGTCACCAGCCATAGCAATAACAGATGCAATAGATGCAGCAAGAGCATCAACAGTCACACTTACCTTTGCGGGATGAGACTTCAATGCCTGATAAATAGCAAAGCCATCATACACTTCACCGCCGCGCGAATTAATACGCACATTGATATTGGATGCCTTGACATTGTTCAGCTCAGAGATGAACTCCTTGGCCTCAATGCCATACTGACCGATATCATCATACAAAAGGATGTCTGCTGTATCAGCCTCATTCTTGATTGTTACTTCGAACCACTTCAATGGGTTCACCTCCTGCATTTTCATTTGAATTCATATTATCACCCTTCGTGTTATTGTCCAACTGGCGCCAAAGCATAGGCTTAAATCCACCAGCCTCAAGAGCCATTGAAGGGTCAAAGCCTGAATCAATAAGAATCTTCACCATCTGAGCATTTGTCAGTCTTACCTGTGCTTCAGATGTCTCATCTTCTGGCTCATTGCAGATGTAATCGAATTCAACACCCTGACCTGATGTACCGAATAGGGACAAGAAGTCATTGTTCAATGCCTGCTTGATTCTTTCAAGACGTGGCTTCAGCAAAGAGCGGATATAGAATAGCTCTGATGCATCTGCTGTCGCTCTATTGACATCATCTACAATACCCAACTTGAACTTAGGGAATCCGAATGCTCTCATGATTGCATCGTCAGAGATACCACGCAATTCAGCGAACTGCATATCCCTCATTGTTACCTTTGCATCAATCCACTTCATTCCTCTTCCTAGCATAGCCGGGCGATGTGCCTTTGATACTCCTTGATGGTCTTCTCTCCATCTAAGAAGGAAGTCATTGAAAGCAGTCTCATCGATATCGTCAGGCATTTCTACATAACCACCAGGGCTAGCATCATTCAAGAAGAAGTTCCTATTGTACAAAGAGGCATAGAGAGATGCATCTAGGTCAACAGCCAAACTCTGCACCGGCCCGATTCCTCTGAACATATCAAGAGGGTTAGGCATACGAAGCTGAATCATTTCATTACGTTCAAGGGGAATGCGCTCACCATCAGGCGTTACATAAACGTAACCCGCAATGAACTTATCCTGACTTGGAACAACAATCATTCTGTCTGGTCTCTTTGGCCATAGATTCAGTGGAAGTCCACTGCGTCCATATTCAACATTAAGCCATCCTTCACCAGTAAGGTCAATCCACTGCTGAATCATCTCAATCATCTCTTGCCTAGTCATATAAGGATTAGGCCTATTGAGGATGGTCAATGCAGGATGGACTGTTACTTCAACACGGTCATCCATTTCATCATAGGCATAACGATTGCGGCTATTGTCCTGCTTTCGATACAGCTTCCATTCAACAGCGGATACATCATTAGCCAGTCTGCTAACGATTGCGTTGATGATGTTGTTATGGGTATATGCTTCCATAGCAGCAACATCCTGAGCCTTTGACTTATGTGCAGTCATGAATGTTTCAGCTCTACCCGATTCAGGGAGCTTGGCGTTATTGCGAAATACGTTTGTTATTGTTCTTAGAATACTCATTGTTTACCTCCCTTTCATGGGCAACTAGCAGACATGCAATACCGGCCGTAATAAATCCCGCTGGTACATAAATGAACATGACGCCTATAACGATTAGTATACATCCTATTACATTAATTGCAAGAAGCACATCGCTTCCTCTTAGTACTTTGTCCATGCCAACCTCCTTCCAAGGTCCTTATATGCAACCATGTATCTTGTAGCATCCATACCATGGTCATCTTTCTTTACTGGTGCATCCTTGTCTTCATTCCATACATAACCAACAATCTCTTCAAGAGTGGATGTCGGCTTCTTGTCTTCAGACAATTCTTTATCTGTATTGATTACTGCGTCTCTGCATATATACAGTCTTGACTTACCATCATTGAGGATAGTAAGACGTGATGCAACAGCCTGCAATCCATCAGACACAGTCTTCTTTGCACCGATAGTCTTCATCTTCAAATGACGTTCAAGAGTAGCCCTGTCTTCAGCATCATGGTCACAGATAATTGCCGCAGGCTTCCTGTCAAGATTAGCAAGGATAACCTTTGCGTGGTCTTCTACCAATGTCTTTGTCTGATAGATTTCCTTCCATAGATATAGACGGCCATCATTGTCTTCAAGCCAGAACTGACATACGAATGGATTAGTAAAGCCGAAGTCAACAGACAGATATAGACTCCATTCCATTGGTGGCTTGGCAAACTTATTGATGATATGGAACTCAGGGTCATATGTCTCATATACCAATCCTTCTGCTGCTACCCAATTACCAAGACGAAGACGCTGATATCTCACACCGGTCAAATTATCAAGCTTCTGCATATAGGCCTTACCTGCTTCGGTAAGCTCCATAGTCTCTTGATTAAACAGTCTTGGATTGTCTTCATGCTTACTCTTTACATTGGTTGTCTGTCCTTTGCGAATACGTTCATTCAACCAATGAGTAGGCATATCTGGATTACAGTCTGCCATCAATTGCTGAAAGGATAGCTTACCATTTCGTAGTCGAGTAGTAATCTTCTCCCAGTCATTCTCTGTCAGTTCAGTTGCCTCTTGCACATATACAGCATCGTATTCAGAGGACATAATCTTCTGGGACTTATCCATTCCACCAAGGACAATGATAGAACCGTTATTGTATTTAAAGGCAGCAGGCTCTTGAGCTGAACCACCAAACCACTTTACAATACCGGCCGAAATTGCTTCTGTTGCAACATGCTCCTTATAGGTAACAACACCAGTCTGAGTCAAGGAGACGAGAGTCTTACGAACCATAAGGAGTCTGCATCCTGGATTAAGCAATGCAATCATATGTAGCTTCTCTAGACATACCCGACTCTTACCCGTTCCTGCCGGGCCATCTGTAACAATCTCAGCATCTCTGGATTCAAAGACTCTTTTGGCAGTTCCATAAGGCTGATAGGTATGTACTAGAGTAGCCATTACTTTAGATTCTCCAATGAGACGCCATTGATTTCATAACGGACGACATCCATTTCAACCTTATTCTTGTTAGTGATATCGCCTAGTTCTTCGGCTGCATCTCTAAGCAACTTAGCAACCACTTCTGCCGTTCTCGCAGTAGGCTGCATATCAATAAGTGATTCAGCAAGAGACTGAAGTTCAGCAATTCTGTTCCTTTTATCAGCAATCCATAGACCAGCCCATTCATCATTGAGGCTATCTTTGAGTCTATTAATGTCTGCTAGGTGCCTACGCTTAAATTCAGCAATGGCTGATTGTCCTACTCCATATCTCTTTGCAAGGTTAGTCTGACTAATCTTCTCTGCTGCCAGTTCTCTGATAAGCTCTGTCTTTACCCATGCTCTTGTAAGCTTGTATCTACCCTTGATTTCTACTTCATCAGTCATGTTTGTGTCTCCTTCTAGTTTTATGATTATAGTGTATATGTATATGCTATAGAAAGCAAAGAAGCCCAACGCCTTTTACAGCGCCGGGCCTTTTTGTTTTATATTACTTATTCTCTACCCACTGAGCACCCTTTTCCTTGAACTTGATATCAAGGGTAAGGTTCCTCTGTCCTGCCTTACGAACTCCATCCTCCTCGATAGGATTTACTGACAGGGTCCAGTCAACACTTTCAACATCGTCAGGGTCAATCTCAAGTGTCAATCCAGCAATAGTAAGAATCTTGGAGGCAACAAAGTCGAGTCCAAGAACATCATTAATTTCATCTGTATTCATATTGTTCACCTCCTTCGCTATGTCTTGCATGGTCTTTCAGCATGTCTGACATAATGTCTGCACAGATACAATCAGTCTTCTTGATTATTTCTATTGCTTTGAGAAGTATCTCTCTATCTTCATATTCTTCTTCAGTGAGACCACTGTGTTTATAACCGCTCATTATGTTCCTACGCCTTAGGGAACCATCTCAATAGCGTTTCAGTGGATACTGATGCTATGAGACTTTGAATTCTGTTTGTCAGCTCTTGTATAGAGATGTCAGAACTACTGTTCTTCGCATCTGTTGTTTCAAGGTCATTCAAGGTAGTTACCAGTGCATTGAAGTCATTCAGAAAGGATGCTTTATTCTTGTCATCTTCTGTTCTGACTACTACTAGATATTCATCTAGATTTTTATACTTCAAACTACTTGCACTACCGGCCGATTTTGTCATATCGTGTTTCATTGCTTTCCCTTCTTCATCGGAGTTCCGTTGAACATAGCATACTGTCTCTTATATTCTACATGAACTCCGTAGTTCATACCCTTAAAGAATACTACTACATAGCTTGCAAGGGTGATACAGAAAAGGATGAAGTATATCAACATGACCCACCTCCCACCGGCCGGATATTCATTCGCTCAGCTTCTACCAGAACAATCATTCTAATCTGTTCGAAGGTAGCTCCGTGCTGTTCCAGTCTTTTTGCAATGCCATTCAGTTTCTTCAGCTTATCATCTAGTGCGATTGTTCTGCTCATCTTACTCTCCGCTAAGATTTATTTTGTCATTGGCAACCCCGCCTCCGAATCGACATTCCCCTCAGTCCAATTGAATGCCTTCCCTTTGTTGTTAAACCTTGTTGTACAGCTTGTCCAACTGTGTATCAATATTACGCAATCTGTCTGGTCCTAGTGCTTCCACTGCTTCCATTACTTGACTGAATAGTTCATTGAACTTCTTCAGCATTGCTTCGTATGCTTCCTGAGTCATTGTTCTTCCCTCCAATGCTTGGCTCTGTCTGCCATTCTTCTCAACACCATTTCAACTGTCTTGGAGTCAACATCAATCAGTACATCCCATGACTTCAGTCTTTCCCACAAGTCCTTCTCAATTGATTCATCAAGAGGGTTGAGTCTGTTTCCTTCTAGCCTCATCTTACTCACCAGCATTTCTAGCCTTGTCATGGATAAAACCCCGTTCCAATGAGATTGGACTTCTTCTTGATGTAGCTAAGAGACTTGCTTACCTTTACCTTTTCAGTGCCGGGCTTAATCTCATTCACAAAGGGAAGCAATTCATCAACCGTTCGCAGTCCCTCTTCGTACCCCTTTGCGACAATCGCATTCACACTCGCATTCGCATTGAGATTCGCAACCTTCGCAAGTCGCACTTCACGATTCGCATCGATTGCCTTCATCGCATTCGTATCATTCACACGCTTCGCATCTGCATTCGCATAGTTCTCAATCTCATTCACATCCTCTGTCACAACCTTCTCAAGCTGTACGACAGGCTTCGCAGTGTGATTCGCAATCGCATTCGCTGTCACAGTCGCATTCTGCTGGTTCTCAAAGCGTGCGACAGACGTTCTCATACGAACACCTACTGTCTTGCGAAGGCTTGAGAACGCATCCTTTGGGTATAGGGCCCAAGAGAGCCATCCTACGACTGGAAGAGGCATCGCAAACCTTCCTACCTCAATCAGTGCCTT
>Ga0210381_10000080_pt1 | contig 17404 bp, 17 predicted proteins | sample PLM1_5_coexredo_FD_155489 | JGI IMG/M metagenome (GOLD analysis project Ga0210381, IMG submission 155489) | Groundwater sediment microbial communities from an aquifer in East River, Colorado, USA - PLM1_5_coex redo | ecosystem: Environmental > Terrestrial > Soil > Riparian zone | place: USA...
AGCTGAAATGTACAAGCTAGCACTGGAAGGAAAGCTGTATAGTAGATCAATTCCGTAGGAGAAAAGAGAAAAAGAGAAACTCATTGGTCTGTATTTAATTCAGACCTAATTTTTTTATTTTTATTTATGAAAATTTTTTGCTTTGAAGTCTCTAACATTTGAGAAATCTGCGACTTAAAGACAATGAAGAACGTCAAATAAAATATATAGTGAAGTTAAGTATTATGATAAAAATCGTAACCCTTCTTCTTGATTCATCTTCTAATATGTCGGCTGCGATATTATTGCGCGTAGTTTTCGTCTTGTCATTCAAAATAATATATACGGCAATGAACCTCTATATAAAATAGTATAGGATACCAAATAACATGGATATTACCACACGTTGGCTCTCAATCCTGGGGATTGCTGTCTTATGCTTTGGACTCTCATTATTTGTATTAAGAATTCCAATAAGAACTATCATTATATTCCTCTTAATAGGCATACCAGTTGTAGCGTTATGGTTGTATGTTGATCAAAAGTCAAAACAACAGAACAGGATTTTTGCTATTACAACTCAAGCGTGCATATGTTCTATTTGTAAACATGAACAAGCGTCGGCATGTGTGACGCAAAAGTGTGCATGCTGTCTTATAATGAAAGGAAGTGATATTATTGGACATTCCATCAATAAGATGCAGTAAAGAACCATGGCTGGAAGTGTCACTTCATCTCTTTTAATATATTAATCAACACCTGGCTTGAGAACACCGTGCCTACAAAAGGTACACAAGTTATAACATAGGAAGTAACAACAATATCATTCCAGAGCGTACAATATCCTCAAATTGTTCTAGAGCAACATCTTCTATTATGAAAATGCCCTATTGATATTAGATACGATATATCCAAAGTTGTTCATCTGCAAGACGTATAACAGAATTATGAAAATAACTAGGATAAAGATATCTTATGATCATGTCATTCTAATAAAACAGATAGAGTTTCTAGAGACAGTAATCTATACCAGTAGGATATTCGCTGCTGAAGGGTGTCAATATCATCGTAGATGAAGCTCATGAAGATGTCGTTTTGTTACTCCTGATAGTAACGAGAATACAAGTATCTTTAGAATTCACCTCAATGTTCAATATTAACTGAATATGTGTTACTGAAAATTTCCGGTTGTACCTCTAACTCACCGCCGTTAAATGCAACAGATATCCTGTCATCGTTAGGATCGACCATAAAATGGAATGTGCCTGTACCTCTTATAGTGTCCAATCTATATTTGAAATTTATTGGGATAGAGTTAGTTCTTAGCGACTCTGGTATTTGAGGTTCAATTTGAATTTTGTTCTCGATCATATTTACCTTCATACCAAGCATCATTTCACGAAATGCATGGACGTACATCCCGATGGACCAAGCCTGAAGGATACATGAATTAAACGGTTCAGGTCGATCGCCTCTATATGTCTCTGCAAACATACCGTTTTCATGAAGTATTCTTTCTGCCATAGATTCTATGTAATAGAGGGCTTGTTCTCTTCTTCCAAATTTTATTTCACTTAATGCAGCCCATCCTGTGACAAGAGGCCATACAGCCCCATCATGATAAAGAGTGGGATAATACTTTGGATCTGTATTACTCAATGTCCTTACTCCCCAAGGCGTAGTAATATCATTCTTTTCTATTCTCTTAAGAACAGATTCTGCTTTGCTTCTATCTTTGACCGCTTCCGTCATCAGCATAATTAGTGCATTCGGACGAATACTAGGATCTTTTGTGCAATCTCTTCTAATAGTATCGTAATAAAATCCAGTATTATGATCCCAATATTCTAAATCAATTTTATTCCGTAGTTCTTTAGCATGCTTGAGCCACCCTTCCTGATTATGACTATCTCCTACAACTCCTGCTAAATCGCTTCCGATTTTCAGACTTTCATAGAATAATGCTTGAACGTCATTTGCACTTTTCCTTCTATCAATATGATCCATCCACGTTGAGTCTTGGATAGGCAGTTTTTCTGCAACCCCTGTAAACCCGTGGTCAACTAATCCATCTCCGTCCTCGTCCTTTAATAATCCCCAGTTGACAAGATCGATGATAGAACTCCATCTCTCCGTTAAAAAATGTACATCACCTGTACAATAAACGTATTCGCGTATTGCCCAAGGAAATAGAAACGTAGAATCTGCTGACCCGAATGTGGTACTATGAAGAAAGGATTTACCACTGATCAGCATTGGCAACTCCCCTTTTATTGCAGATTTCGAAGTCTTTCTTGCCTGATGTCGCAAGAAGTTTTCTATGACTCTAAAAACGAAACGATAATCACCGACCGACAAATAACCTCTTAATGACCACCCTGTATCCCTAGCCCAGTAGTTAGGAAACCTTGGAAGACCTGCGCAAATCCCAGCACCGAGTTGATCGTACTCAGCCTTTAAATACTCCATGCTTACCTTCGCCTTTTGAAAAGCCCTAGCTAACTTCAAGATGGTATAGTTTTGCTTTGGACTTGTTTCTATATGGAGAGTAGAAGTTAGTACAGTTTTGAAGTGATTTTCTGTGTCGTCTAAAAGTTGTCTATAATTATCTCTTATATAGCGATATTCATCCAAGCAATCTTCAAGCGTACTAAAGCTGCCAGCTGCTATCAAAGCAAGCTCGCAAGTCTTGCCCGGTTCAATATCAAGGTCATATGATATTTCCAAGTCATTGTCAAAAGAGTCCATCAAAACTTTAGATGGCTTTAAACTCTTGGGTGCCGCTCCGATAGCCCCATAGTAATGTGCAATACCTTTTTTGGCTGCTGTCTCTATTTGTAAACAATTATCATCCGATCGTAGCTTAGAAAAGTTACTCTGAGAAATGGCAGCTAGACCGTAGCTAGTAATATTACCATCAATAAGAAAATGCAGACGTATATTTCGTCTTGATTTTTGTGGTTTCTTCTTCAAACTCAATTTAGGCAGATCAATAAATCTATCCAACAATTCTAGCCTCATGACAAACCCCTTATTCTCGATTGGTACAAAGAGTGTCCTTTTGACTTGCAAGCCAGCCACCTCGGTTCTGGTAGAAAGAATTCCGTTTTCGTGTTTAGACGATACGACAAAATTTGGAAGTCTTTTACGTACTCCGTCATCCATAGATATTTCTACTATAATTCTTCCAAAAGATCGTGCAGGCGGTACATATAATCCACCATTATCGTATCTTGCTCCCATCCATGTCCAATTAGCTGAGACTGAAGCATTTGACGAGCATACAATATATGCTTTTTTTCCTGATAATATTAAAGGAGTTGTGAAGTTCTTAAAGATCGTGTCCTCATTATTTGTAGAGGAATCTGGATCATCCACAAGGTTGGATGGTATAAAGATTTTCTCTCTCTGCTCTCCAATGTAGTCACTAAAAGTAAAAGGGACAATTATCTGCTCAAACCCTTCTAGTTTGCTTAAGATGACGACTTTATGTTTCCTTTTTGATGAGACAATATCTTCCTTTATGATTAGAAACCTTGCACTTTGAAATGGTTTGAATGGTATTGGCCTAGTTTCTGAAAGTATTGACGCGTTAACAACATCCTCGGAAGTGGCTATAAAAATAGCTCTCTTTGGAATAGGAATTTCATCTATATATATGTCAAGAGATACAATATTTCCTCCTAAGGGGACGGGTGGATTTAGTAATGAGAAAATTAATCCATGTTGTAAGTTTTCACCATTAACTATTATTACTTTTTTCAAACTGCCCTCGATATATGACAGAACTGTGTGTGTTTTATCCAGAGTCCTAACCATTTGAATGCTCCTGCAACTTCAATCTTTGTAGTAAAATTACATCTTTAAATTTTAACCTATAAAAATACTTCATTATACTTTTAGTTTTAATATAGAGACTTTAATAAGACTGTCGTTTTTCTGTAAAAAACAATGCATGATGATAACAGAATTGAAATAACTTATTGTATTGCGGATTAATAACGCTACTCAAAACTAGTTAAACGGTTTCTTCGCAAAAGCCAAATAACAAGTATAGATATAATACTGAATCTGAAGATTTGACTTTGATTGGCGGTGTACGTGTTGGAGATGCATTTCCAGTTAGGATAATGGGAATAATTAATGTAAGCCCAGAATCATTTTATAACGAATCCGTTAAAACTAGTGCTCAAAGTATTAGTGAGACAGCCAGCAATATGCAAGATAGTGGCGCTGATATAATCGATATTGGTGCTATGTCTACTGCGCCTTACCTTGAAACCATTGTCTCAACCGAAGAAGAGATAAGAAGGATGCGATATGGGATAGAAGTAGTAAAGAATAGTTGTGAGTTACCAATTTCAGCTGATACCCCAAGGTCTGAGGTAGCAAAAGAAGCTATAAGATCAGGCGCTGATGCTATTAATGATGTAACAGGCTTAAAATATGACAGAAACATGGCCAATATCGTGGCAGATTCCGGCTTGCCTGTAATTATTTGTGCACATAGTAGATCAAGGCGTAATAACAAAGATAGTCACCGCTTCCCATCTCATAGGTTGGGTAGAATATCGGCCACAATAAAGCTTCTCAAAGAAAGTCTAGTAATAGCGGAGAAAGCAAAAGTTTCTGAAGACAAAATTATTATCGACCCTTCTATAGGGTTCTTTAGAATGGAAGGTAAAGGTCCCTTCTTTACAAAAATGGAAGACTTGCCTTGGTATATTAGGGACATTGAAGTAATTTCTAAGTTAGAGGAGCTTAAGATATTTTCTAAACCAATTTGTGTGTCTGTATCTAGAAAATCATTTATTGGGCATTTATTTGGGCTCAAGGCCAAAGAGCGATTAATTCCGTCAATAATATCAGAGGTAATATCCGTGATAAATGGTGCGAATCTCATCAGGACACACAACATTCAAGAATCGCTAGAGGCACTCACGATGACAGAATTACTTCATTAGCTGTGGATACAAGAATATTCAGTTGTATTTGTATAATTACCTATCTAATATTAACTTATTAGTTACTATCTTTACTCTAGATTAAAGTGCAGGTCAAAAAGAAGAAGGACACTAATACCATCGTAGATGATCAGGCGGGGGTAAATTTCGATGTGGGTAGGAAGGTTGACCTTATTACAGCTCCCCGAGGTCTATCAGTTTCTTGAGTCTATCAGTTTGCTCACCTGTTATAGAAGCGTTACTTAATTTAGGAACATCTGCTGCCGTTGCTGCAGCGGCTGACTTTACATTTACCGTATTTGCTTCTCTTCTATTGGAGATATAGCACCCAAAGAAACCGGGGTATCCAAGCTCGAGCAGTTTTGAAAGCGTATCAGGATATTGTTGTTGTATTATGGCAGTATAGTATTGTGGTTGCACTATGACTAGATAACGGTATCAATTCCTAATAGCATTTTTGCTTCCCTTTGGATGTTTCTTCTATTTATGGAATTCCTGGGAGCAACTTAACCATGGCATCGGCTTGTGGGATGCCAAACCCTATGTATTTCTTGGATTTCAGATCAAGTTTCACCATGTTCAAATTTAAGCTATTAAGGTTGAGATGAAAGTCCAAACACGGAACTGGCTGATAATAGATCTTTACCAACAGGTGCCGTTGTGACTCAATAGAAAGCACAGCTCTTAGATTTTGAGCTATCATGTTTCATCTCTTGGGCGAGAAGCAGTGTTAGACTAAAGTATCCTACTTGATTAGTGTTAGTCAGGACATAAACTTGGGTGTAATAAAATAAAAAAGGAGATTAGGTTACTGGAGACCACCTGATGTACCTAGGTCTGCTCTTTTATCAATCTCTTGGCCACTTCTTACCTCTAGCGGATTGGGGCACCCCATTGTATCACTTTCTTGGTGACTACAAGCGGCTGCTGAAGGCAAAGGTCCCTGATCCTCCAATGCAGTTATTAAGTTCTGAATCTCAGCTACAACTTCGTTTGCTGCTTTCTGACCAAATGATTCTATAACCTGTGCCTTTAACTTGGTGAGTTCTGCGATTGCGGCGTCTAATTGATCTGTTTTGAGTAATTGTGCTATTTGGGTTGTATTGAATGCTCCTGGTGGATTTTGTATTAACGTCGTTGGTTCTGACTGAAGTCTCTGAATACCATTATCGATACCTTCGAGAAGTACTAATCGAGATTCTCTTACATCATTTATCGTCTGCTCCGTAGGAACCTGGAATGTTTGTGCAGCTAACGCCTGCTGTGGAACAGTATATACAAGCGCGTTCCAATCATTAAAGCCGTTCAATGATTGGCCTGGGCCTGAGTTTCCACATGCCAGTCCTCCATTGATGTCGGAATTTACACCTCTATCAGTAGAGCGTCCGTTAAAGTTCCAGTCGACTGGAACTCCAGCAAGAGTGAATCCTGGTCCTTGTCTAGGTCCTACAGGCCCATAAATAGTCGTTAAACCTGGTGGAGTACTTTGAGTAATACCATCTGGTTCATTCAAGGTCTCTTTGTTTAATGTAGCAAGAGCCGATCGCGAATAATCAAGGGGCCTGCCTGAAACGAAGTTAGAAAATTGGAACAGATAGTTCATTATACTAAGGTAGTTGGGTTTACAATTTGTGGCATCACCACCACCGTGCTCAAGACTCAGATTATGACCTAATTCATGCATAAATGTTCCTGCTTGTTCACTACGAGTTCCTACACTGTGGTTAGTGGCTGGATCCACAGCCCATCCTGGTGCGCCTAATGTCACTAGGGAATCCATACCAGGTAATTCTGCCACACCAGATGATCCCGAAGAGCCTCCTGGCTGATCGTGTGCGAATACTACATAGTGAAATGCCATTCGTTTTGCAGCAAGTATGTTTACAGAATTAGGATCTGCTCTCTCGGCAGCAGTCCCAAACCACATGGGCTTTATTTGTGTAATAAGACCATCCAAGTCCGTTGTATTTGCATGCGGTATTTCTTCATCAACCAATACGAATGGCCTTATTCCTGTGGTACCGTCTGGGTTAGATACAGGTGCACGATTGAACGCAAATCTGACATCTTGTATACTGCCAAAAGCACCACCGCCACCTATTGGCCGGTGGAACCGCATATAGTCTACTTCTGCATAGAGGTTCTTATGAAATGGATCTGCTTGTGGTAGTACAAAATCCATCCTACCGTCGTTATTTGCGTCTATGCCATTTATCTCCCATGTATTTGACAGGCCGTCTCCGTCAGCATCTGCGTTTGCTTCAAGATAGGTATTTGTTATAATGCATGTGAATGCCCGCTCATCGCTCATTGTCCCACTGCAATCTGGAGATCGGGTTGTAGCTAATACAAGGCCTTCCGGTGCATTTGGAACTAATTCATTAACTGAAAAATCTCCATTTCCTAGATTAACATTAACGCCTGAAGACGAACCAGGGAATGAAGAAGGTGTTGGATTGTTACCTGTTACTTGCATCGTGAAAGCAGATGCTGATGGACAAGTAGCACCTTGAGGACATACCACTGCCTTCACAACCCTGAGAGTATTTTGTTGAACTTGACCATTTACAGGCATAATCACTGCCGTCAATATCAACAGTGTCGCTAGTATAGCCGTCATTAGGCTTGTCGAGTTTATTCTCTTTGGATCCATTATTGGTATATAGGAATTACAATCAAGTCACTTATTCGGATTTGTGAACATACCTTGACAATAAAGTCATAGATCTGATAGGGTGATAGGCTCTCAATCAGACTATTTTTAGTAGACTTTTATCGGGTTAATATAACCAGTGTAATACTAAAAATATAACTGGTCACTCGTCGCTAAGCTATCCTTTCCTCTCCCTCACTTAAAAGATAAAGCTTACTTTGACATTAGATAATGTGAGTGACAAACGAATGGATGGAATTGCAAGGTTATCGTAAAAATCCGTGTGGCGATACGCAAGAGTTGAACGGAACAAAACAAGCATTATGGCGTAAGAATCAGGTATTGGACCTTAGTAGTAAAGGTCTTAGCCAAGCTGATATAGCCAGAACTTTGCAAGTTAATGAATCTACCATTAGTAGAGACATTTCATCATTAAATGCACAAGCAAAGATTAACATTCGTAGGTACATTGACGAACGACTTCCTGCAGAGGATGAGAAATGTTTGGTTGGTCTTACCTCAATCTTAAAGGAAGCATGGATTACAGCAGCAAAGACTGAAGATAAGAGGGAGAAATTACAGGCGTTGTCATTGGTTAAAGAATGCTATTCTATGAAACTAGAATTACTTACTAATGCTACAGTAGTGGATGACGCTATTAGATTTGTAAATGAAAGGACTAAGGGCGAGGCAGGTAAAAGAAAAGACGAGTGCCGCGACAAGACCAATACTAGTATTACAGTTACAACAGGAGATCAGGTTTTTTAAGCGGTTGGAGATAGCGTAAAAATCTAATCCAACTAATTATTTAGCTGTGGAAGTTTATCTTTAAGATCTTTGTATCGATTCCTTAGTGTTACTTCTGTTATTCCAGCAGCATCTGCAATATCAGTTTGAGTTTTATTCACACCAGTATTAAGACATGACACATAGAGAACTGTTGCTGCAACCGCCATAGGATGTTTGCCTGCTGATATCTCCCTTTTAGTAATGTTATTCATAACATCCATTGCTCGACGTTTCGTATTTTCATTAAGATCTGCATTATTTGCAACCTTGACAATACATTTCATAGGGTCAATTACTGGAGGAGTAGATATGTCGAGTTCTGTAACTAATATTCTATAACTTCTTGACAATATTTTGAACCTTATGCTACTAGCGGCAGCAACTTCTTTCAGTGTCTTAGGAACACCCAAGTCTCTGCATGCTATGTATATAGCAGCACTCAAAATACCATCTATTGTCCTTCCTCTAACTAAGCCTCTTTGTCGCGCTTTTCTATAAATATAAGCAGTCCTTTCTATCACTGCATCTGGTAAGCATAGTTTATCTTTTAATTTGTCAAGTTCATTAAAAGCCTGTATAAGATTTTTATTAGTAGAATCGTGTGAATGTGATCTAAAGTCCCATACCTTTAGCCTTTCCATTTTAGAACGAATTGATGCATCAATTTTGTTACCGCTAGCATCTCTATCTGTTCTTCCAATAATTGTAGTAAGTCCTTTATCATGACGAGCTAATGTAGTAGGCATACCTGTTCTACTTCTATTATTTCCTCCTCCTCCTTCGCTACCAAAAGAACGCCATTCTGGTCTGGTATTATCATCAGTGTTTTGACTAATAACCATGCCACAATTACTACAAATAATCTCACCAGATTCAGGATCAGTAATAACAATGGCAGGTTTTACGCCTTTACTACTACATACAGAACATTTGAGAGGGGAAGATATTGCTGCTGCTTCTTCCAGTTCTATATTTGGTAGAAGGACTATTTATCAGTTGTAAGCCAAGTTGTCACTAATTGAAACAAATTCTTCAACTTACTACTAATTTTCTGAGTTAACAGATAAATAAGCCTTAAATAATGCGTTTTTATGAAAATCCTATATAATATGTTAACATGCGTACGTGTAGAGACATTAACTTTATCTTTAACAATAGTCTAATACAATTATGGCCGATCAAGTGTTTATGTACGCCATAGTCGCAGGAGTCTTTAGAAAATAAAGACTTTTTGAAACTATTCTTCAAGTATATCAACGACGTTTTGCAATCTAAGTTTGAGCTCTAATATTGTTTCTAACAATTCACCTCTTTCGATTTGATATGAGTCGATGTGAGTTTGAGCTTTTCGTAATCTTTGCTCAAGCTGGGCTATTGTGTCAATCAGGTATTGTTTCTCTTGCGAATTAGAGGTAGTGTTAGAGGGGGAGTTAGCATCTTCTTCTGACATATCTACATCTGACATCTATCTATCTTTTTTTTACTATTCCTCTTAACCTAGCTATATCAGTTGGCTTTCATGATGTGTACCATTTTCGGAATCGAAGAATGGACCAATGCAAAAACTGTTATGAGATAATAATAGAGAGCCAGTGATAAATGGCTGATTACAACATGACAGAGATACAATTGAGGGAAGGCTATGAAAGAGCCATAGAAAATGTTGAAAATTTACTTTACAGTGCTAACGTCTTACTCAAAAGTGAAAGAAGTCTTCAATATGCACTTGGATTGTATATGTATGCTATTGAAGAATACGGAAAGGCCGAAATTTTAAGAACTTACATTCTAAAAAATAAAAGCAGATACTCAATCCCTGAATGGATATTTGGTAAAGGTAATCTCAAAAGTAAAGCTCATAACAGGAAGCTCTCAGAAGGACTCAAAAAAATACCACCTATATGCAGGAGACTTTCAAGGATAATTGAGATTACCGTTAATGCCTCCAAAGCCGTTAGGACATTCGAAGTTAAGAACTATGGTATTGTGATTGGTTCGATTAGTGTTCCTCCATATCTAACCGGCACTTTTGAAGATCCCTTTGTACCGAAGCAAACTTTAGGTTTCGATTTAAAAACAGCTTGTTTCTATGTAGATTGGGACAATAATAGTCAAGATTGGAAATTTCTCTTACCTGCAGATCAAGATCAGTTAGTAGACAATATCGGACGTATGAAGAAGCATATAAAGAAGCAATTCTTATCCACAAAAGCTAAAGACAACATTCCATAATATATCACCAAGTGACCTTCAAAGATCTAAAGAAACGGGTAAATATAGAAACTCAACAACAGTCCAAACTATTTGAAAGACTAAGAGACAAACCCTTCTGGATATGGGATATCGAAGGCCATAAGACTGAAGCTGCTAGGACCAATGGACTTTGCTGCTTTAACCACATCATAGGCCTACCAACAAAGGAAGGAATTGATAAGCCTATGTTCGACTATGAGAAACTACTAGTATATTCTAGATAAAGAGTAATATTGCAGTGTAACACAATGTAGCTATCTAGGTTAATTGTAGTACCAGATATATTTCGCTATCCTCTTAATACCTTAACCATTACAAACCCCTGGATATTCATAACATAGTGCTAGACTAGAGATTCTGGATTTATTCTAAACTCCTTGCATTGGCATTTGTCAAATGGTGTGTTAAATGGGTTGTCATTGTTTGTAGTTGCCGCGTGCGGCTGAGGTGTATTCTTAGTGTTATCAAATACCTGAGGGAAAAAACAGCGTCCACCCGTAAGATGACAATTGCGTTTATGGCCACAATAACATAGACCGATTACCGTATTAGTGCTATCATCGTTGGAGGAGGTCAATCAGCCAGCTACAACCCTAACCCTTATTAACTCCATCTATCGTATTTTTTAATGCTGCCAATAATTCTGATTGATTGAACTTGGTACAAAACTTAACAAAATATGATCGAATAATTTTATAGATTGTAGGTTGCACTCATATTGAGAGCTTATGGCTCTTGAAGAGATGCAGTATTGGCTATCTGAACTTGAATCCTTGGGGCTTAAGGTACGGCTAAATGAGTTTAATAACATACAAGAAATAAGTAATTTATGCCTAATTATTAAGAAGCGATTGTATAAAAAATACAAGGACACGTATAATGAAAAATAGTCATAGACGAGAATGCACCCTCCTGACGTTTCCTCGTGAAAATATTTGTTGTTGGAGGGACTAGTAGATTGACAAATTCTGTAACATTGTTGAGTTCTGATTTCATTTTTATTTTACTTCGGACTGGAATTTTTATTCTCTTCAGATTGTAATTCAGTCATATCAGATTTTAACTTATTCTCTTCAGATTGTAATTTGTTAATGTCAGATTGCAATTCGTTTACGTCTTGGCTAGATGATGCAACCAAATCGTGCAGGCCTGTGGATTGTGATTTATTTTCTTCAGATTGTAAGTTAGCAAAATCGGACTGTAACATTTTCTCATCAGATTGTAATTTGTTAATGTCAGATTGCAATTCGTTTACGTCTTGGCTAGATGATGCAACAAAATTACCCACGCCTCCGGAAGATTGCGATTTATTTTCCTCAGATCGTAATTTAGCAAGATGGGACTGTAACCTATTCACATCAAATTTTAATTTAACGGTAGGGTTTCCCGTTAGGTATACATCTTGGGCGCCGTGGGCAACCAATGACATCAGGCCGCCCGCAGCATACGTTTTTGGTATAGCTGTAGAATTCACTAGTACGCCAATCATTGCTATTGCAATAATTATTGCTATCCTAGTTTTGATCATATATTCTTTAGTGGAATGGAAGTATAAAAGGTGGTTCCAAAATGTCTTCACTGCAAAGATAGAATTAGAAAAATTTTATAGCTTTCAAGCTACAAGCTATGAACTGGTCAAGTCAAATCGACAAGAAAGACAAAGGTATTTCCAGTTAGCAAAATCTCTTGTATATTTACGTGTAACATTTACCAAATACCTGTATTGTCTTTTATTACAGCCCTCGCATAGTCCTGATACAGGTTTAGGCTTATGTTTCGTGATCCATTTACGAATACTCGCATAACTCATGATTTCTTTGTACTTTATCAACCGAGCGTGGTGGACCTGACTAAAAGTAATAACGAGTGATGCGCCATTTACAGAGGGAGAGTGGCCAGGGCTTAGATAGGGATTCGTTAGGACCCCACTGGTTGATAAGGATTTTTTAGACTGCAGCCGTCAATAAATCACCTTAACGACGGTCACGCTCGTTTGTTTGGTCATCTGTCTTGGAACTAGTCAACTAATGGATTTGCTTGTCGTTGCCAATGGTAGCTCAGCTCCACAGCCCCTGGTATTGTGTCATAAGTGTAGTTCGGAAACGCCATCATCTTGTTCTTTCATATCTTGGCTTATGTCTACCATCAATTCTTCGATCTTTACTGAAACCTTGTACCATTTATTATTGTGCTTGAATACATGTGTAGATCCCTTTTTGCTAGTTCTAGAACCTGTTTTAAAACCAGTACTTTCACGTATATTGTCACTTAATCTATTTCTCAACCTATCTACTTGATATTCTGCAACCATCAAATTACCAATTGTGTTTTCTAGCTCGATGTTCCTTTCTTCTTCTTGCTGTTCTGACGGTCCTTTAGTCGGCATTTTCTATATAGAGCCTGTTTCCTACTTTGTAGTGGATCTCATTTATGTAAGCTGATCTATCCACCACAGGAGTTGATAGGCTTGTATCACAAATGGCTATTTCATTAAATAATTCCTCTTCCTGCTCCTGTTCCTGAGTGGCGATTATACTCATTGCATTTACAACACTAAAATAATATTTATACCTTTCAAATAAAAATCTAGGATATATATGATGTTATGGTTGGAATAATAAATAGAAATCTAACGATTTTTTAGAATCATAAAATATCTAGATAGGTCTGATAGAATCTTTTGTATTTATTCAGTCTATAGAATCCTTTATTTCGCTATCCTCTTAGTACCTTAACCATTACAATTCCCTGGGTATTCATAACATAAGTTTCAAATGCTCGAGGACCTTGAGGCTAGGGCTAGCTTTAGGTAGGGACGTTATAAGTCACTCTTACAATAGATAGAATAAATAATTATTCGCAACAGAATTATATATGCATTAATAAATATAATTAGTTTGAGAAATGCAAGAGTGGATAAGTAAATTTTACATTTAAATAGACTGTTTCAATGTTAGCAGCCTAGTTAGAGATATCTAGCAATAAAGAATGCTGAGTCAATTATCCCCCGTATAACTTAATTCTTTGATCCTGAGCAGCGATGCCTTGATTGTTACGGAAATCATTTTCGATTGGTTAGCCCCTAATGTATGAGCATTATAAAGATTACAATAGCTCCAAGACCTGCAAATAAAATCATAGTAGCTTTCCATAATCCTTCACTTGCCGTTTCGCTAATATCCCACATCCCTCCCACAATCGTGCTTTTATGGTACCGTCTCTTTATCTCCGAATAGCTGTATATACTGTCAAAATCAGCTGACGGAGTCCATTTCTTACTTGAGGAATAACCATAGAACCCATTTGAGGTCGTAATATCATAGTTCTTTCTAGCCTGTTGATCAGAAAGTACTTCGTATGCTTCTACTACTTGCATAAATTTCTGTTTAGATTGGTCCGAATTCTTGTTCTTATCAGGATGATATTTCAGAGCCAGATTGCGAAAGGATTGTTTTATTTCATCATGAGAGGCAGAATTGCTTACGCCCAAGATATCGTAGTAATTTGGCACCTTTAGTATTAGCAAAATCTGGTAAATAATCATTATTGTGCATATCTCAGGAATAACTACAGCTTTCTAATTTACATGTTGGTGGTCGTCTCTGCCAAATAATATACTTAAAATAATATTGACTGTACATGAACATATGCACTCAATTAGAGCAATGGAGATTGAGATGGGTTACCAAATAGAAGAGCTGCCAAGAGTAAGGCTGCCTAAGCAGGCTAAACTAGACGATTCCATTATCATAGGATCTGGAGATTCATATGTTATCGCCTTAGTCGTACAACATGCTTCGAATTATAGAGCGATTAGCTGTAATCCAATGGACATCTTATTAAACCCACAAATTGCAAAGAATCGTAAAACATACATTGTTTCAGTCTCAGGTAAGACGATGTCGAACATCATTGCTGCAAAAGTTGCAAAGGAACACTATGGAAAAACTATCGCAATTACATCAAGACCAGATAGTGAACTTGCAAAGACCTGTGATGAAGTAATCCATGTAAAATACAAAAATGTAGGAATACCTACTTCAGGTACTATAAGCTTTACGGCGCACCTGATTAGCAGTCTAGCTCTAGTAAAGCCACTAAGAGGACTTGGTAACCTTAACAAAATTTTCCAGCAATCAATTTATGAAGCTGAAACTCAATCACCTAGTGGCCCTGAAAAGCCGACTTCATATATATTTCTAGGTAATGGCATTTTCTTCCCCCTGGCAATGTATGGTGCGCTGAAGGTAAATGAAGTGCTTGGAATAAAGTCATTTGCTTACTCACTTCATGAATTCTGTCATGCCCCAATATTTAGTATTAAAAAGGATGATAAAATTATAATAGTAGGCAGCAACGAATATGACAATAAGAACAGTCTGTCATTAAATCATAGGCTTAAAGAAATGGGTTTTTCGTCAGTGTATGCAGATTGTACGGGGCCTTCACTAGAGGAAAAAGTACTAAAATCAATCTTCTTTTTACAGTTGTATGTATATAAAGAATCTCAAAAGCAAAAAATTGAGGATTGTTATTTTTTGAAGAACGAAACACTACTAGCACTGAGTTCAGATCTTATTTACTTTAAAGTCGATTGACACACCCAAAAAAATACTAATACTAGTTATAAAATGACATTAAAGCCATTGTATTCTATAGAATTGTATGTCATTGTTGTAAAATAATAAACAAAACAATAATCATTTTACAATGTTTGTCGAGAATGAATTAATCATTTTTTGTGCAATTGATAGGTTTGAATTTTCCGCCGGTTGTGCAGAATATGTAATGACATAATCACTGCCATCCTTTAAAGTCCAAATTTGCATTTGTTTAAATTTAAATTGTCCCTGTTTAAATGAGTATACTACCTTTAGAGCTGGATTCCCAGAAAGAGTGATTGGAGTTTGCTCCTCCATTATAAGACCTGGAAAAATTTTTTTTAATTCATTAATACTTATATTAGAGTATTCTGCCAAAGACATATTTTTAGGTATTAAGTTACCAACCACTATATTGAGATTTTCTGAGAATAGTTTTGAGGCATTTTTCAAATCTACTGAATAGAAATCGACAACAATAGTATGTCCCAATAACCTGCCCACATTTTCAACTTTTTTCCAGTGTGATGGATAGTCGATTTTTATGCCAAAAGTAGAATTATCATATGTTGTGAAAGGTGCTAATGCTGAACTTGTATTATTCTGCGAAGGTGCTTTGGGTATCTGTGCCGTTGCAATTTGTTGAAAAAGATAGATTGACAAAGAGATCCACAGACATATAATTAAAATAAGTTCTACTTTACGCATAATAAAATATTTGATTTGAAAAGTCCTTATTATCTATTTGTATCAAGATTTTATCTGGATCATCATTGGGCCCAGTAGTGTTTTGAGTTTTGAAATATTCACCCAAATAATCATTATGCAATCTGGCCTAGCATGATAAGAAGGTATTAAATTGTGTAACTGAATGCTGTTATATGTCCGCGAATTTTCTTGAAAGAATACAAAGAATTGAGATGTTAAAAATTGGAGTTATTTCGAAAGTTATGAATAATAAATCGATGACTATGCGTGATTACAAAGGATTAAGAATAAGACTTTTTCACTATTATCATCATTATTGGAAAAAAAGTTAATGACACCATTAATCGTGAAGCAGATATTTCTTATAGCCTATCTAACAGGGATTTTATGGCTTCGTAGAAATCCTATTTCTATGATTTTTTCTGCCATTAGCCCTTTTTCGCTGTTATTTGTTTTGTTCGTAGTTAGCAACGGTCAATATGTACAATTTGCTGTTGCGGGTAGTCTTGTTATGGCATTGGTAGGGTATGGACTTGCTCTTGGGCAAGATATATCATTTTACAAGACCGAATACAAGATCCAAGACGTCTTTGTTGCCTCCCCCGTTTCCCCGCTTACTTATATGACTGGATTAGCTTTGTCTGAACTTCTGTTTGGTTTACCTGCTTTGACTGTGCTAGCATTTCTTGCCGCCTATTTTGGTACTTCCATAACTAATATTCCATTACTAATATCCACGATTCTCTTAATTTGGGGATCGATGTCGGCGATGGGATTCTTTTTATCGTCACATATGTTACACATGCGTAATGCCACACAGCTAATCTCATTTGTTAATGTAATACTAGCTGTTATACCTCCTGTTTTTTATTCAATAGGACGTTTACCGCTGGAATTGCAATACCTTGCCTACGCTGTACCAACTACTCACGCATCACTAATTTTTCAATATACTATGGGACTTCATACTCCTAAGGAATGGTCTATCACACTCGGGCTAGTAGTACAGATTGCATATCTGATAGGCTTTGTCACCCTAGCAAAAACAAGGGCACTCTGGCGGGAAAGTTAACAAATTTGAATCTAATTTAAAAGGGCCTCTCGACTATATCAAAATCAAAGTTATGATAAATGCTGACACTAAAAGATAGGATTTTCTGTCTAATTTTCTACATTTGCCAACAATGCTCTTTCAGCTAATATCTAACTACGAGCCCGCCATCCTTGATTGAGACAATTCAGTCAGAATTACCGAAGTTTGGTGCAATAAGACAGTCAATGCATATAATATTAATCATTTGAAAAGTAAGTTATATCAAGTTCCAAGGTAATTACTAATTCTTGCGTTAAATTAAAAAATTAGACTAGAAATTACCTAATATTTGTAATACCATGAATTAAAAGATTGTAGCTATGTTTATTAAAGTATATTACCAACCAGTTAATACCGAAGTAAG
>Ga0210381_10000098_pt1 | contig 15978 bp, 14 predicted proteins | sample PLM1_5_coexredo_FD_155489 | JGI IMG/M metagenome (GOLD analysis project Ga0210381, IMG submission 155489) | Groundwater sediment microbial communities from an aquifer in East River, Colorado, USA - PLM1_5_coex redo | ecosystem: Environmental > Terrestrial > Soil > Riparian zone | place: USA...
TAACGGGTATTATTGAACCTGTTCCTGCATGTAAAGCTATTTTAAATAATAATTACACATTGAACCTTAAGGTAATAGTTACAAGGGAAGAAAATGGATGCATATTTGCAAATAGGCAAAAGATTGTATCTATACCAGCGGCTAAAATGATACCAACAACCGGTGAAAATAGCCTCAGAATATTAAACACTGCCGGTGCAGGTGATGCTTTCATAGGAACTTTTGCTGCTATGAAAATTCTCGGAAATGATGATATCGAGTCACTAATTTCTGCTAGCGTGTCTGGAGCAATTAAAGCGACGAGAGAGAATATCCACGAAAGTCCGACACTTAAAGAAATACTTGAGATAAAAAGAAATCTCGAGATAAATCCTACAATTATTTCATAATCTAACTAAGACAAAAATTGTCTCTTTATTAATGGTTCCACATATATTCATCCACATATATTCACAGCCTGTAGGAACTATGCGATCCTTCTCAAATCCTACTAGCATGGTCGATTCTTAAGTTGAATCTTTTTAATGCCAAAAAGTGATACATAATCACAGTTAAAACATTCTATTCTGACTTGGCTTAGTTAAGTTTTATCTGTAACAATATGTTACTGTATTTTTATAGGTAAGACGTTCTAATTAATGATGAATACCAAGTGAAAATCAAATGGAAAAAAGGTTAACATCGGTAAGACCCTTTACTGAACGCAAAGGCAAAACAAAATTCTGTGCAACATGTGGTAACGTGGCTACTCAAGAAGCCTTGTTCGAGGTAGGTGGGGGCGTTACTCTAATAGAAAGATACTGCGACCTATGTGCAAAGAAAGTAACTTAATGCAACCATAGACCCTGTTATGGGGACTTATTTTATTCCAGAATATAATTTTTGCTACGTCACTATTTGGCAATATTGACATGAGATGATAAGTGGACCTCTCAGTGCAATCCCACTTAAAGCAAGTCAGACAGATCCAACAATCAATGCGCCATCACTTTATAGCGAGAATAAGAGGGATATCTTAGGGTGCAAGGATAGTCTGATGGAAAGGTGCACTTTACTTCTGAAATAGATGAAGATGGTCTACTACGCCCCAGCTCAAAGTTGGATCTAACGCCTAAATTACGTCTATGGCGCAGTCATGTAGGTCAAATCTAGATTAATCTGCTACAGTTTTAGCTCGTGGTTTGTTTCATATGTTTCATCATTGTGTTTTATCGTTCTCGTTTCAAATACACAATGACAAATGAGACTGACTTCAGAAATAGTATTATTTATGATGCATTAAACGTTAAGAATACAATTGCAGAAAAGGAATATCTAACGTTTTAGCTGACCTAGCCATTGAGAAGCATGTTCTAGTGAAACAGAATTATTTGAAAAACTTCTTGAATGTGATATAGAAACAATGCATAGAGGTCCCAATCGCGGCTTAATTTGAAACTCCAATCAAAGAAAGAAAAGAAGGTTATATGTAAGAGGCATTGAGTGATGTACTGATAATTTGTAACATTTGTAAACCTGCTGTCTTATTAATGACATAGCATCTCATGATTGTTGTATATGAGATACAAACTCCTTGGAAAAAGCGGACTGCGAGTTTCTGAGCTATGCCTAGGCGCCATGACGTTTGGAGAAGACTGGGGTTCGATGTTACTTGGAGCTTCTAAGGAAGAAGCTAAGAAAATATTTGACTTATTTGTGAGTAAGGGTGGAAATTTTATTGATACCGCAAATGTCTACCAAAATGGCACTAGTGAGAAATATGTTGGTGAATTCATTTCCTCTGAACGAGAGAAGTTTGTTCTAGCTACTAAATACACGCTCACAACAAATCCAGATGACCCTAATGCAAGTGGAAACCATCGCAAGAATCTGGTCCAATCTGTTGATGCAAGTCTTAGACGGTTAAAAACTCACTACATAGATCTCCTTTGGGTGCATGTATGGGATTCTATGACCCCAGTTGAAGAAGTTATGAGATCGTTAGATGATTTGATAAGGTCAGAAAAAATTCTATACATAGGTATATCTGATGCACCGGCTTGGGTTGTTTCACATGCAAATGCTATTGCGGAGCTGCGTGGCTGGTCATCTTTCATAGGAATTCAGATAATGTACAGTTTGATTGAAAGATCAGCTGAAAGAGAGTTATTGCCCATGGCCACTACTTTGGATATTGGAACAACAGCATGGTCTCCATTAGGTGGCGGGGTTCTTTCGGGAAAGTATAACAGGCAAAATAGTAACGAGTCAAAAAGATTCAATGTTAATAATGCAATGAGTGCTTCATTTGTAAATGAAAGAAATATTTCGATTGCAACAGAAGTACAGGCGATAGCAAAGGAAATCAATAAGACTCCTTCACAAATAGCCTTGAGTTGGATAAGGCAACAACAGAAGGACAAAGACAAAGGAGTTATAATACCCATTGTAGGAGCTAGAACTGAAGCCCAAATCAAAGATAACTTGGGTTGTCTAGATTTTGAATTAACCTCAGACCAATTGAAAAGATTAGATGAGAAAAGTAAGATACAGCTAGGATTTCCTCATGACTTTATGTCTGAGGCGGCCAAGATTTTCCTATATGGAAATACCTATTCACTAATAGACAATCATAGAGCATGAATTTAATGAATTGTATTTGGATGAGAGCTAATTAGTTAGTAATGAAATTATGTTCGAATCACTTGATTTTCTTTATGTCCCAGCTCCAAATATCCATGAATCCATCAGATACTATACAAAGGTGCTTGACGGTGAATTATTGTGGAAAATACACGCGTATGGAGTCTGGGTATGTATAAGACTCTCTAGTAAAGAACCGTACATTCTGCTTGCAGACCATATATGAAGAAAGGATTGGATGTTGATCTTTCGGGTCAACAATTTAGATGACGCCGCGTCTGAGCTTCGAGGAAGAGGGTGGAGAGAAGAGAAAAGTTTAGAGATCCCAAATGGCCCTTGCTTAACATTTCGTGATCCTGCAGATTACTCGATTGTGATATACGAGAATCGACGTCCCCATGTCATGACAGAATTTAAAGGGCGAATTGATAATGATTAGTAAAAGTGCTGGAGGATTAGTTATCTCATAAATGAACAACTCTACTTAACAAGAGAACGGTCACTACACCCATGTCGAGGTTTAACGTTTGCATACAAGTGTTTAATGCTCTTGCCTCTGACTAATAAATCGAGTTCTAGTAGAATGTCATGACCACTTTTTATTGACCCTAGTCTCAAGTATCAATGTCCTTATTCAAAGATCTGCTTCGACTATTTCAATTATATTCAATACTTCTTGTCTGTCAGTACTTCTTCTTTGCCTGACTGATAGCTGAATTCTTGATTCGAACATTCAAAATAAAATAGAATATGTGTGCATCAAGTCAAGTCAAAGATAATTTACTCGTGTTGTCTATACAATTTCTGCTGTAGCGAATCTCTCTCCTACTTGCGTAATCTTTGCCTTTACATTCTGTCCTGCTTGTCCATTTTTTACAAAAATCACAAATCCTTGTATTCTGGCAATACCGTCGCCCTTCCTACTTGTCTCTGTGATCTGTACATCATATTCTTTACCTGTTTCAACAGGCTTTGGGCTGAAGCCTCTGTTAAAGCCGCTGCTGTAACCTCTTCCTGATCCGTAGCTCATATTAATACTTCAAAAATGTTAACTTCTGTTCCTAATATGAACTAATACACTGGTAATTCAAGAGGCAACTTACTTATGGAAAAAGTATGATCTAGGATGTGACGAATTTTCTCCTATCATTGTTTACTACTAGAATGTCGAGAAATCTTTTTTCATCCTCAGGAGTCTTAATGATGCCTTGGGTTGCTATATCTGGTGGTTATTCTTGTTGTAAAACAGTAGTAGTCAAAGGGCTAGTATACAGAAGGATATATCTTCTATATTGACTCGTAACGAAAGTTTGTCTATAAAAATAGTCGGAGCTTATACCTGGGACGTAGGGCATGGAGCTACAGGATCCTATGCATCCTTGCTTCTAGAGGTGATGTTATTGAGATTAGAGGTAACAAACGGAGAACTCGCTACCACTTTATCCTTCAGGAGATAATTATTTAGCCTGTATGAGCCGCTATAAAAATACGCGTATTTAGGATTGTTTATTCAATAAATATATGAAGCTTATCTATAAAGGATGTTATAAAGAAGTAAGATCTTTTTGAGTACTTAGATTAGGTGAATGATCTATCCTGTCTTGGCATTACTCATCACTTCTATAAGTGCAATTAATTTATAAGACGCTATTGCATTTTAATGATAATATTCCTTAATGTTAGGACAAAGCCGAATCCTCTTACAGATGCGAATCATGCAGCACGTCATTTTCTACTAGAGGAGAACTCGAACAACACCTTCGCCAAAGACATGGGATCTAAGTGTCTACAATACATAAATCCAATTGACAGCACGACAAAAAATAATTTACTATATCTATTGCGACAAGGCATAATCACTTCTATTATTGATCGTGGATCTTGCTAACGCAAATGAATTAATCATTTCTGTGAAACCGGCAGATAGCAATCAAAGTAGTGAATCTAGTGAATCTAACTAGTTGTCTCTGCTCCAATTTTATGTTTATTTATAAACTTAATATTTTGGCTACTTTATTTACTAGGTTTTCATTTTCAATTGGTTTTTGAATAAACCAGTTTTTATTCAAACAGTATTCCTCATTTCCCAGTTTTTCATGATACATGTTGCTAGCAGTTAGAAAGCAAATTTTAACTTCATTATCCTTTTTTCTGATCTCTTGATAAAGCTTAATACCATCCATTTCTGGCATTTTTATATCAAGGACCAATAAGTCATACGAGTTAGCCTTAAAGCTCTTCAATACAGTAGTAGGATCGTTAGAGGAACTAACTTCAAATCCATTATCTTCTAAAACGAGTTTCAACACCAAGCTAGTGTCTGGTTCATCGTCCACTGTTAAGACTCTTTTTTTATTGCCATGATTATCTTTTGTGGCGATTGTTGATCTGGTATTTTTGGCTTCCTGTATCTGTAACGGCTTAGGAGCTAGTAATAGATTCATACTGACAACAGGTCTCTTGAAGCTATGTTACTATTATAATGTGGAACACGCATAGCAGAGGGGGAGGATACAGTAATATACCGTATCAGTACGGTACTCTACCAGTTGAAGGTGTGCTATGATGTCTATATCAGAACACTCAAAAAGACAAACTAGAATGTCTGCTCGAGATAAAGATTTTGCTTAATTGTCTTGTAAAATATAATCCACAAGATCTTTCAGATCTGCGGTCGCAAGGCAGCATACTTTATCTGCTCCGCCATAATATACGAATAACTGTCCGCCTATTATGCAGGCTCCTGTAGGAAAGACTACATTATTGACATCCCCGTATCTCTCGTATGGTTCTTCGGGCTCTAAAATGGGTCTTCTAGTTCGACCCAAAACTTTGCACGGATCCTTCAAGTCTAGGAGCGCAGCGCCAACGCTATAGACTTTATCATTACTGACCCCGTGATATATAATTAACCAGCCATATTTTGTTTTGATAGGGGGAGCACCAGCGCCAATCTTTAAAAGCTCCCAATCTTGCTCGGGTTTGAGTAGAAGTGTATGTTTTTCAAAGCTTGTTAAAGACTCGCCCTCACCCAGCCATATGCTAGGCCTTTCCACACCATATGCGGCTCCTATCCAAGTGCTAGGTCTATGTAGCGAAAAATAAGTCATTCTTTCATCTCCATTCGATGATTTATTATTTATTTTGTCTGGAAAAAGCACGACATCCTTATTATCAGCTCCTTTGCTAGTTATAATTCCAAGTCTCGTAAACTCATGATAATCAGTGGTTGTTGCTAAAGCTGAAGACACATCTGGTCTGTTTCGAAAATGGCTAGAGAGTATTACATAGGTAATGTACGGTTGGTGATCAATCTCTACTAATCGAGGATCTTCTATTCCATATCTCTCATAATCTTCAGTTGGACCAAAAGCTATTTCATTACGTCTGTCAAAATAATAACCGTCTGTGCTTGAAGCATAGCCAATTCTTGAAATGTAGTTTTCATATTCTCCGATTGCGCGATAGAGCATATGTACTTTGTTTCCGTCATACAAAGTAGCGCAGTTAAAAACTGCTTTGGATTCCCACCAGTTGTCTTCGTGTGGACTCAAGACGGGATTCTTCGCATATCTTTTTAGAATTGCTTTATCAGCAGACAAGATACTAATGCTTTAACCGAGCCATTAGGTTTATAAAAACCATACATGAAGGCCCACTAAGCCCAAAGATTAGTGGGTAAGTACTACAGGGTAACGATACAACTATTTTGTCTGAAGCCTTATAACTTTCATCACCTGATGAGCTCGATTGTTTGCCGTCAAGTATTAGATCGAAGTTATTTATCTAATCTTATTCCAATCCTACTCTAATAGATAATTTTTTCTCTTCTGTTATACGATAGTATAGCTGAGCATGTTGCTTACCTACATTTAGCCAACTGATTTTTTTCTTAAATGAATCGACTTCTTTGACATATACAGCGTAATCTCGATCCAGCATCGCTAATGCCTTTGAAAATTCATTTGGATTGCGACGTACGGTTATTCCTAAGCCTTGGGCAGAGAATTCTTTAAAAAATTCGAGATCAGTAGCTACGAAAGGAAGGCCATGGGCCAAAGCATCGAACATTACCCCTGAACCAGAACTTACTTTGTAAGGGAGGATAACAGCATCAGCTGAAGAAAATAAAAGGGAGAGTTCTTCTTCATTTAGGAAGTCACTTTGCAAATTTACTATATTGTCTTTTTTTATAATATCAAGACTGAAATCTTCCTCAGTACTGTAATGGTTTTTTGAAGAGTTTATCACAATTGTCCACCCTTTAGGTATATTCATCTTCTTTAAAATATCCCATCCTTTAGTAGCGGTCATAAATCCAAGAGCTAGTGCTATTCGACCGTTTTCAGGAAGCGAGAATAGCTTCCTTGCCTCCTTCTTCTTTGTTTTATTATAGGCGAGAGAAGGTTCAGAACCATGGAATATGACTTGTGCTCGTCGACCGACCATCTTTGACATATATTGCGAGAACACGATGCCTGCTTCACTTCTTGCCAGCTTTTCTCTGTTCAAATTATGAAACGAGTAATAATTGATGAATCTCTTCCAATGCCTGATAAAATTATTTGAATATCTACTGACAATATTTCTTTTGGGCAAGTCTTTGGTAGCTACGATCAGATTAAGCCATTGCTTGAAAGTATATGCGGAATGAAAAGTCGTTACTATTGGGATCTTGCAAAACTTGTAAAACGAGTCTATATTTGTGCTAGTCCTTGTGGGATTTATAGGATCTAATTTCAGGCCGTACAAGCCATGTTCATATTGAATATGAACTAAATCAGGCTTGATCTTATCGACTATCTTTAATAGAACATCAGAATTCTCGGTATTAGCTGGAGAAAGACCAGAAAAATCACCACTGCCTAAGTGATTACATGCAACATGTACATCAAACCCAATTTTGCGTAATTCTTTCGTTAGGTTGTAAGTATAACGTCCGACGCCCCCTTGCATAGGAGGGTACTCTGTAGAGACCATCAGTATACGCGAATGCAAATTAGTAGAATTGATGAGCATGTTTATATTAATAATATTTAATATTTATTAATGTTTATAATAAGTATTAAATATTAATAGAAACTAGTATTTCAGATAGATGCCTACAAGATATACTGTCACTATTACAGCGGTCGGTTCCAGCTATGTAATAGTATTGCCCAAATCTGTAGTAGATGGATTCAATTTATCAAAAGGAGATAGGTTAGAAATGATTGTCAAAGATGATGGAATATACATTCCTCTAGCAGAACGAAAAAGCGGAAATACTTGAGAATTCAGACACTAATAGTGAAATGCTAGATATTCTGAATGTAATTAGCACAAAAGATCGGCTCAACCCTCTTTAACACTAAGATCGTTACCTCGTGCTGCTACTCGATTTATACGACGTATGTTATGATGTGAATATTTATGAACTAACACAACTACATCTTTCCATATATCACTATGCAGTTGTCATATTTCATGCTGCGTAGAAAATATGATTGTTATGAACATTCATCACGTTAAAATGAATTTAGATTTATCGATCTTCTAAAACATTTTACCATACTACCCTTTATATTTATTAATCCTCTTAGTATTGTCGACACAATACGAGAAATGAAGGGACTACAGGAGTGCACAATGCGGAGGTAATAAATACACTATTACAAGTTTTATCTAATGCGCAGTATAAAATAGATATTTGCGGAAATTCTAAATTTCCCTCAAAGATCTTGTCATTTTATTCAGTAAATAACTTAATACTTGATAGTAGTAAAAGAACTAATACAAGACAAAGATACATTTTTGAAATTACAAGAGAAAATATCGACTACTGCAAAAAGTTGATTAAAAAGATCGAATTACGCCATCTCGATGAAAATGAAGCAAACTTCGCAGTAAATGAGAGAGAATGTCTAGGTTTTATAACTATGCAAAAAGAAACATTACAAGCTACCTACAGTAATATGAAAGAAGTAGTAGAACAGCAACAGTCTGTATTTGAGACTCTCTGGAACAAGGCAATTCCTGCACGAGATAAAATCATGGAAATTGAAGAGGGCTTAAAGTCAGAATTTCTTGAAGTTATATCAGATCACAAAAAAGCAACTGAGATTTATATTAATCTTGCAAAGTCGGTGGAGAGAGAGGCTCTAATACTCTTCGCTAACAGTAAAGCTATAGTTAGAGCAAAGAGGCTCGGAATTTTGGATTATTTAATCACTGCCTCTAAGCGAGGAGCGGTGATAAAGATTATCACTCCGATAACAGAAGAGAATTTACAATTCACAGAACAATTTTGTGAGAAAGCTCCAAATATTAGAATTCTCAATGGTGGAGCTTCCCACTCCGGTTTGTTTATAGTCGATGGCACAAAGTTTCTCAGATTTGAACTCAAAGAACCTAAAGCTGAAGAATTTTCGGATGCAATAGGATTTGTATTGTATTCAAATAGTAAAGTAGGTGCCTACTCAACCAGGTCATTTTTTGAATTACTATGGAATGAACATATTCAATATGAAAAGCTAAAAGAAGCAGATAACATGAAGAATGAATTTATCAATGTAGCTGCACATGAATTAAGAACGCCAATACAGCCAATACTTAGTTTGTCTCAGGTTCTTCAGTCAAAAATAAAGGATACTAAGCAGAGGGAACTTTTGGATGCCATTGTAAGAAATGCAAAAAGGTTACAGAGACTCACAAATAATATATTAGACGTTTCAAAGATTGAAAGCCACTCTTTGAACCTGAACAAAGAACAATTCGAGCTAAGCAATGTGATATCTAACTGTATAAGTGATATCGAAGATCAAGATGAAAAGGTTCGAAATGGAAAATTGGAATTATTTTACGAACCTACTAAGCAAGATATCTTTGTGGAAGCTGACAGAGTAAGAATATCTCAGGTCATTTCAAATCTATTAAACAACGCTGTCAAGTTTACTGAGGATGGAGCTGTGTCTATTGATGTAGTAGTAAAAGAAAATAACAATAATGGTAACAATAATGGTAATATTATTATCGTTAGTGTAAAGGACAGTGGCGAAGGCATAGACCCTGAAATTTTACCCAAGTTATTCACAAAGTTTGCTACAAACTCTGAGAAAGGTACTGGCTTGGGATTGTTTATCTGCAAAAGTATTGTCGAAGCTCATGGTGGAAGGGTGTGGACTCAAAGTAATAATACTGGTGGAGAAAGAAGAACAGGAGCTACCTTTTGTTTTAGTTTGCCAATAACGGATAAATCAATGAATCAGCAAAAACAAAAGCACGTGGACCCTAAGATAATGAATCAACTATAGATAATGCAAACAGACATACAACCATCATTTCATAGTGGTATTACCGTGCCCTTTTTATTTTGTATAGTTTTTGAAAAATGCGCTGTCGATATTAAATTGCCGTCTTTTACGTATTCGTTAATAAATATTCTAGATATTTATCTACAGATATTCTTAAAGCAGACCATATGTTATTTTCAGGTGTAGGTGTGGTTGTCAATTCTGATAACAAATGATGCTTATTATCATGTCTATTATCCAATAGAAGTCAAGAAAAGCTATTATTCTCATCACTATGACTACTGCTATTGCTGCTACAATTTGCGATCAGCACCATCACCACCTAATACTACTAACAAGGGATGGAGGAGACAATGAAGTCATCACGATTATATGAACCTAAATCCTTATTTTCTAAATATGAAATTTTAATCAAATATACACTTGTACCGTCGATTCCTCTTTCAATAATAGCGGTTCTATCTGCTAATCCTAATACTTGGCTGTCATCTGAGATTCATCATTTCTACATAGAGTTGTTTGCAGTAATACTTGCTGCGGTATTGGCATTCTCTTATCTTTCAAGAGCTCTTACATTAGACGATAAATTCAGCCTCTTTGTAGGAATTGGATTCCTAACCAGTGCCTTGATTGATTTATTGCATGTGATAATATCTTATAGCTCAATTGATAATCCTATATTTCTAAAATACTTCATTCCTCAGACCTGGTTTGCTGGAAGAATATTTCTTAGTGCCATCCTGGTTATTGCAATTGTTAAATACCCAACTTTATCCTCACTAAAAGACGAACAAGAGCAACATGAAGAAGCAGGAAGACGGGTGAAATTACAAAATACTCTCAAAGTTTATTTAACAGTCCTTGCTATTCTTGCTGCAAGTGCTGCCATAAGTTCACTATTCTTGGTTTTTCCTGCCAGCGTACTGGATAATTCTCCTGTACATAGACCATATGAGCTTCCTTCGCTTGTGCTATTTTTGATAGCTTTATTTTATTTTTATAAAAATAAGTTATATGAAAGAACTGACGTCTTCTATAAAGGAATATTAGGTTATTTGATAGTAGATATCTTTTCTCAAATCATAATGTCTTATTCTGCTGCATCTTTTGATACAGCACACAACGTGGCTCATGTTCTCAAAGATGCTGGTTACTTCATTAATATTATAGCACTGGCATTATCAAGTATTCAGTATAATGCAAGGTTGAGAGAAACCAATGAAAGGTTAAGGCAAAGAGAAGAATTAATTCGTATTCAATATGAAAAGCTAAAAGAAGCGGATAACATGAAGAATGAATTTATCAATGTAGCTGCACATGAATTAAGAACGCCAATACAGCCAATACTTGGCTTGACACAAATTCTTCAGTCAAAAATAAAGGATACCAAACAGAGCGAACTTTTGGATGCCATTGTAAGAAATGCAAGAAGGTTAGGGAGACTTACAAATGATATATTAGACGTTACAAAGATTGAGAGCCAATCACTAAATCTAAAAAAGGAGCAATTTAATCTAAATGATGTAATATCAAATACTATAGAGGATATTGTAGCAAATATAGACTTTATTAAGAACATCCAACAGAAAAATATGATAAAATTATTATATCAGCCCTATGATATTTTTGTAGAGGCAGATAAAGCAAGGATAACCCAAGTGATTTCTAACCTTTTAAACAACGCTATTAAATTTACTGAAGCAAAGGAGAAAGATGGAAGAGCGGGAACTATAAGTATTAGCGTGAAAAATATTGACGCCGAGGCTCTTGTCAGCGTCACAGACACTGGTATTGGCATAGATCCTGAAATAATGCCCAGGTTATTTTCAAAGTTTACCTCAAAATCTTATCAAGGGACAGGGCTCGGGTTATTCATATCCAAAAGCATCATAGAAGCTCATGGAGGAAGGATATGGGCTGAGAATAACAAAATTATTAAAGATGGGAGAGGGCAAGTAGAAAAAGGAGCTACCTTTACGTTCAGCCTGCCATTAAATGAAAAACAGCATGAGATCAAGCAGGAGCCACAGACTATAGACCTAAAAGAGAGAATTAATCGTCGATAATGAAAAAGAGAATTTTGGTAGTAGACGATGAACCAGATGTCAATTTAGCATTAAAGGAAGCTTTAGAAGAAAATGGACTCAAAGTTGATGCATTCAATGACTCCCTGCTAGCATTAGAAAATTTTGAAGCTGGTTCATATGACTTGCTGATACTTGATATCAGAATGCCCAAAATGAATGGCTTTGAATTATACAAGGAGATAAAGAGGATAGATGATAAAGTTAAGGTATGTTTTCTGACAGCTGGTGAAATGCCTTATGGAATATATCAAGGTATATTTGATAAAAATGAGTTCATCCGAAAGCCAATAGAAAATCAAGAGCTATTGAGCCGATTAGACAGAATATTAAATAGCTGATGAGCTGCTAGCGGTTAGAAAAATGGATTTATGTCTTTTGAACTATGCTCAATATCAAAAAACTTCTGTTTCTGGTAGCGTTGCAAGGGAGGGAAGTTGTTTGCAATTATCTTGTTTGATTTTGCTGCAGCAGCGGCTGTTGCTGTTGTTGTTGTTGCTGTTGTGGTTGTGATGACTGGGGTATTGTTGGCAGCTGGAAAAAAGGAAATCCACTACTACCAAGAGCATAGGGCATTTGACCGTTCCATCTATTGATAGCCTGCCATTGCAAGTATTGTGGGCTTTGTCTTAGTTGCTCAGTAATAATTTTGATTGCTTGTGATTCACCACCAGCTTTAGCTACATTTGCTCTTGCTTGTGCTTGAGCTTGTACAACTGTTTGGTTTGCGACTACTTGGATGGCCTTTAGATTATTCTGCTCTGTCAGAAACTTTTGGAATGCTACTACTTTTGCTTCGATCTGATCAGCAAATGACTGTGAGAATTTAAAGTCAGTTATAAATACCGTTTCAACGATTATATTTCTGGCTGATAAAGTATTACGAATAGTATTGGCTATAACACCTTTAGCTGTTTCTCTCTTAGTTATGAGCTCCTCTGCATTAAATTTTGCAACACTTGCTTTAACTGATTCTTGTATAGTAGGAGCTATTATTCTATCTGCATAATTTTCTCCAAGTTGCTGATATATTACGTTTGCATCATTTGGATCAATATGATAGTTTAAAGCTATAACTGTTTGTACTTCCTGTAGGTCATTAGATGCAGCTGTTGCTTCGGCTTGAAACTTGAGTGTACGTACTTCTAATTGTATTACTTGTTCGGCAAATGGAACAATGAAGTGTACTCCTTCTCCAAGGACGCGATTTTCGACTGCACCTAAATAAAGAACTACACCCCTATGTCCTGCTTGTACTATAACTACTGATTCAGCCATTACTATGACTATAACTATAAACGTCACTATGCCTGCAAGGATCTTTAATTTATTAGATAGAAATGACCTTGGATGTCCTTCAAGTGGCTCTCCCTCTGGCGTTCTCCTACCATACGGGTTACCCTGTCTTTTGAAGGGATTTCTCATAAAACCAGCTTCTCGATGATATATTAGTATTGAAAGGCAATTTAAATTGTTGTAAACGAGTATATGTAAAACTAGTAATATTAGTGAGTGATTCTTTAGCTAGGCATAGCATTAGTCCCCCTACTCCGTTTCATTATTATAATCATGCCCTTTGAAGAGGGTGCAAAGAAGTGACAGTTATATCATTTGTCTTGAATGATAGAAAGTAAATTGCATATTCATATAAATTGTCATTACTACCCGTCCTCACTGTCTTTGATTGGCTTGCATACAAATAAGCATCATGCTGTCGCATTTTCAAACAGCGTCTAATTTATAGCATTAGCAAGTTATACACTTTATTCCCAGTATTATCAAACGACCTGATTTCTTGTTGTTGGTTATAGTCAAGGACTTTGTTTAGTGTAGCCTGTAGTAATAGAATCGACGTTCTGTTACTATTGTTGTCGTCATAGCTGTTCACTATTTTACATTTGCCGTTACTCTTCATAAACTGCTAATTTCTCTATTGGTTCACCAGTTGGCAGAGAAGCATTCCTATCTATTTGATATTTGAATATTTCTGGAAAATCCATATCTAATATAACATTTCTACCGACTGCTATTATTTTGGATTTTGGAACATCAAATCTGTAGTTACGCTCACCAAACACCACAATTATATCATCTGTTTCTCTCATTATATGTCCGACATTGTCTTCATTGTCTGTCCTAACTCCTTTATTAAATAGGGATTTTGGATATTCTCTTTCATAGGTTGCAAGATCTATGTTCTCCCCTTGACTCCAATGTTCCACTGGTGTAGTAGTAGGTAAAGGTGCTTCATGCATTACTTTGTATTTCTTTGCAATCTCATCAGCGCTAAGTCCAACTAATACGTTCCTTCCTGTCATTTGAATTTCTGATTTTGGAATATCGTATCTGTTATTTGCTTCACCAAATACTACGATTTTGTCTGCCGTTTCTCTCACTACATATCCTAGATGTGGTAGATCTAGCGCCATAACACCCCTGTTAAAATATTTACCTGAAGTCATATAATACTATGTAAAACACATTTAATAGATTTAGTAAGCTAATCGTAATTGTAAATAACTCATAAGCTGTTATTATTAATTATAACATGTAGCAACAAATCATAGGATAACAATATCAAAGTAAAATAGAAACGTAAGAATTATTATTATGATAATTGCCTTTTAAAAATAAAAATAATAAAAACAAAATGAACGAAAAAACAGCAATGAAAAGTCCGAAGATAACGATGACATGTCAGGATACAATATTAGAACTAATTCAAAATTGTCTAACTGAACGTAGTTTAGGTAAGAAGAGGGAAATGCTTTATCATATAAATTCACTTCTTGTAAGACCAGATCAGCTAAAAATTCCATCCACACAATCACATCAGCTTACAACTGATTATATCAATATGGCATTGCATATAATAGAAGGAAAAGTATTTTGAAATACTAGAATTTCTTCTTCTTTTGATGACGCACAACCAACATATCTTCTAATTTTCTCTACGGTTATTGAGTTCATCACTGTCTTTAGATAAATTCATGTTTTATTTTTGCATTGGCTATATGTCTATCCCCGTTTGCTGTTATTTTATACTAGTTGCCTGTCTTTCTTATCTCTAATACTTTATATCATAAATGAATGCCCACTTCCCCTTTATGGAGCAACAACGCGTAATAAGGTTCTAGTGTCGTGATTGACTTGAATTTTAAAAATTCGTAGTAAGATTTTATCAGCGTAAATATCTAAAAACTCGACATTCTAATTCTGTTTGTTCAAATGATAGATTGTCTTAATTATATCGACTATTACTGTAGTTTAAGTGTTCGGAATTATCAGACCAACGCTTCATTTGAAAGGTAATCGGTCGAAAGCTATTGCAATAGTTTAGATACTCAGCTCTGAAACATGAAATAAAATCCTAGTGATCTCTTATAAGAAATATTTTTATTGGCTATCCGATGAACTCAAAAACAACGACTACGATGTTTGGCATTGTAGCTTTAGCGGCTATGGCGCTGCTTTTTGCATCAGGTCAGTTAGTTGAAAACCAAGCATTTGCATATGGCCACAATCACTACAACAACCACCACAAGCACCATCATCATAAACAATATCACAAATACTACAAAGATAATTGACTACACCGTAGGTTGCAACGATAGAGATATCTAATTAAGAAACACGTCCATAAGCAACCCGCCTCATATTTTTTTTATTAGTAACATTGTCTCAAATGATCCTTTAACCAGATTCAAAAAATCTAGCTAGGCCGAGAAGAAGAGGCTTTACATATATAGGATTCCGACTAAACGACGCTGGATACTATATCTTCATAGTTTTCAACGTATTTCTGGCTCAACCAATTTACTAATCTTATAATATATATGCAGTAGGAGGATTTCTTTATGTGTTGTTTTCTCCGTCCTACCTTGCTTCTCATATTCCAGCAAGTCATTTCTTATTAAAATCAATAGATAATCTTTCACCTGTTCATATGATATGTAGGAATTTTGCATGATTTTCGTTTG
>Ga0210381_10000114_pt1 | contig 15315 bp, 15 predicted proteins | sample PLM1_5_coexredo_FD_155489 | JGI IMG/M metagenome (GOLD analysis project Ga0210381, IMG submission 155489) | Groundwater sediment microbial communities from an aquifer in East River, Colorado, USA - PLM1_5_coex redo | ecosystem: Environmental > Terrestrial > Soil > Riparian zone | place: USA...
GCTAGCTGATCTGAGTCTGGTCAAACAGTTTTTTGAAAAAGAAAAAACCGGGAGACTTGACGATAAGAATGCTGACGAACGTAAAATGGTCGTAGGAAACCCATGGTATCCAGCTAATGTCAGCAGGCGAATAACCAACGTGCCGTTTAGCATGTTGATATTCGATGGAAAGGAAGTTGGTATTGAATTAATCGACTCCGTCGAGCCAACAAAGTTTCGAGGCACCATCTTCTTAAGAGATGAAAAAACTGCCAGTATGATGCTTGACTTTTATGATAAAATGTGGAACAGCTCTTCTACTCAGCACTATGGCGATATTTCAAGAGTAGCCGAAAGCAATGTAAGTAGTAGATATATGACTGCATATTAAACAATAATCGATTATTTTCATTTCGCGATAATTTGATGCTCTTCTGCTACGACAGAATGAGGTTCCCATTCTATATATCTTCAACAATAGTTGTGGACAATATTGCTATTAACTTGAAGACTGTAATATTTTGTGGTCTTTTTTACTACAATAGCTAGAATAGCTCATGCCAAACATCATTGATAGGAACATCTCGTTTTCCAAGGACCGTAGTGGCCCAATGATCGCTATCTTAGGTATCCCTCCTTCAACGTCCGAGAGTAGTAGCAAATAAGTTCAAGCATTCATTATATTGTGGCTCGTAAGAAATATGTAATAGAAGAGCGAATCTACCAAGCATAATTTGAGTAATAAGGAGGATTGCAATATATGTAGATAGGAGAGGGGAATTATTGCTATATCTATTACGATGGATTTCAAAAGATGGAAAGCTGCTTTTAACTGCACGAATACTTAGAACATTTGGTTATGGGTTTCTAAGTATTATTATTTCAATTTATCTAAAATTAATAGGATTTGATGGGTTTTTAATTGGTCTAATACTTACTTCTACGCTAGTAAATAGCGTAATTTTTACTCTTGTCGCAAGCTTTTATGCAGATAGAATAGGGAGAAGGAAAATGCTAGTTATATACGCTATACTGATGGCTATTTCAGGTGTGATATTTTTTGTTACATCTAATTATATTGCATTAATTGTGGCCGGTTTAATTGGAACAATTAATGTTACTGGAACTGAAACGGGAGCATTTCTTTCCATTGAACAAGCCATGCTACCTCAAACAGTAAAGGATACAAAAAAAAGAAATACACTCTTTGCCTTTTACAATATGGCAGGAACATTTGCGATGTCGGCAGGTGTTCTAGTTTCTGGCTTACCAGAAATTATTCAAGATCAATTCGGGTTAAGCGAAATTGGATCTATCAGACCACTCTTTCTCCTATATAGCATTTTAGGAGTAGCTGTTTTAGCTACTTACCTCTTACTCTCGAAGGAAGTTGAATTAACAGAAAAAGAGCATGAGGATGGAAGAGAACAAGTACAAGTCCAGCCAGGAGATTTAGAAAGCGATGAAAAGAAGAAGCCAAGAATACCAAAACCTTTAACACAAACTCTATCACCTAAATCAAAAACAATTGTCAGTAAATTATCAGGCCTTTTTGCTATTGATTCTTTTGGTGGTGGCTTTGTTATACAGAGTATTGTATCACTTTGGTTTTTTACAAAATTTGGAGCAGATTTGACTTTATTATCTTATATATTCTCGATTGCTGGAGTTCTTACTGCATTTTCATTTCTTGCATCAGCTAAAATTGCAGATAGAATAGGTTTGATTAATACAATGGTCTTCACCCATATACCCTCTAACATTCTATTAATACTTGTTGCATTTTCTCCTACTCTTCCAATAGCCGTAGCGATCTATCTCGCCAGAATGGCTTTATCACAAATGGATGTTCCTACAAGACAATCATATATTGTTGCAGTTGTTAAAGAGGATGAAAGAACTGCAGCAGCGGGAATAACGAACATCTCTAGGAATATCACGCAAGCTATATCTCCGTCAATAGCAGGCTCAATATCGCAATCTGTATCGCTATTGTCTGCACCTTTTCTATTAGGGGGATTAATTAAAATTATATACGACATTGCACTATATTTTAATTTCAAAAATACTAGGCCATCTGATGAAAGAGCATAATTGCGGATTACGATTCCAGCGATAGGTTAGTTGTAGTACTTACATGGATACTGTAGAGGACAAACTATTCGAGGAATTCAAGTGTTAAACTCTAAAAGTAATACTTTCACTTTGATGTTAATAGTTATACTCTGCTTAGAGCTGTTATTTTATCCTCAGGAACGGACAAACTAAATTATATCTGTTCTCTACGTAGAAGCGAGTAAAGGTTGCTCTTCTACTTTTTCAAGCTCTGGCTCTTCCTCAGCTAACTTGTTGATTCTTCTCTTCAGCAGTTTGCTATTCTCATAACCTGTTATAAACTCGCACATATCTAATAATGATCTTTGCCTTCCAATAACAAACCTACGCTTGCTGCAATAAAAATGCCAGAAGGATTTCATGGCAATTCAGTTAGATTATTACAAGAACGTAATAAACGGTCTATCTCGTTAGAATATTCCTCAGGGAAAAATATTGAACTTGAAATTGACGATGATAATCATTGGGCCCCTAGATGTGTTAGAGTTGGAACAACGGCCTTAACTGATGATGAACTATTTGATTTCTTAAACAAAACTGAAAATGCTACTTTTGGATTTTTCATAGTAAAGACAAAGGAATCTAACAGCATTTACTTGATGGCAATCCTCAGTGATATTGTGTCTCGAAGCCAAAAGTTATACCGCCCAGGTATCTTTAAGTGGTAGTGTAGTAAATGGAATAAATACAAAAAAATAACCAAAGAATTTTTCCATTCATTTATTCATATATCTTACTTTCAATTTTTCTTTACCTCATAGTGGAGCAAAACCAGACCACAGTCAAACACCTTGGATTCGATCAATGTAAGTTTTTGGATCTCTTTCAAGTCTTTGAAGATAGTCTTTCCGTTTCCGAATACAATAGGATTAACAAACAAATAAAATTCGTCAATTAGTTTTTCTTTAATCAAGGAAGAATCGAACGAGGCACCCCCATAAACGAGTATGTCCTTCCCATCTTGGCTCTTTAACTTGGTAATTTCGTCTTTGAGATCACCTTTTGCAATTTCTGTATTTATCCAGTTTGACTTGGTTAGTGTTTTCGTAAAAACAATTTTTGGTGTTTCGACCATTTTTTTAGCGAATGCATTCCAGGGATCGCCAAGTTTGTTCATCCTACTAGACCAATGCGAAATAAAATCATCGACCATTTTTCGTCCCATAAGAATGGTATCAACTGATTCTGCTATATCGTCTATATATTTCATGCCATCATCATTACAAATTAACCAGTCCATTTCATTGTTGGGTCCAGCGATACAACCATCAACTGAAATTTCCACCTGTAGTTTTAATTTTCTCATTACCTTTTTATTATTATTCATCTATGCTCCCCTACTACTTTCATTTAAATGATTCTGTTTTCTCCTTCTGATTAATTTCATTGACTCAAAAAGACATTCTTGCAAATAAGGATTATGTAGTAAATTTTCGCTGTAAGACAAAAGCAACAATAGAAGTTTCAATAAAAGTAGCAGACCAATAAAGCCACAAGTCTCCTATACTTCCTGATAGTAGAGCGGGGGCGAGTGAACGGGCAGGATTCATAGAGGCACAGGAGATAAATGATAGAAAGAATATATCTAGACCAATAATTCCACTTATAACTATCCCACTAAAACCTCTTAATCCCTTGTATATCCATAGGATATTAATTGGATATGGAAATAAGACGAAGACTTCGGCGTATAGGTAATAGTATGATGATTGCAATACCTTCACAAGTTGTGGATGATTTAAAATTGAAGGCTGGCGACTATGTGTTGGTTGATGTTAAGGATTCCACGATCCTAGTTAGGGAGGTAGGTAAGTCTAACGATGGAGAACTGTATGTTGGACTATAAGGCTAAGGATACTATTTAGTAAATTCTTCATAAATTTCATCCTCGAGGTCAAAAATAGTGCAAAAATGAATTGGAGCGTTCTTCTATTCCTCTATCGTATCGCCATAGTAGAATTATGAAATGGATTCTTTGTACACTCTGGTGGTATAGGACCTTTATCAGGGCACTCTTTATGTGGAATATTTCCGCTATTGCTACGCATCATCGTTTTTTGGTTATCGGCACTAGCTTTAGTATTGTCTGGAGCTAGATTAGATTTGACTGCAGATACGTCATGTGTGTAAAAAGGTACGATAAGCGAAATGGCAAGCTAGTCTTTTCCCTTAAGCATCTAGAAAAGATGATGTTGATTACTAAAAGAAATACCTTTCCGACTTTTATTAGAAATTAACTTTAACAAAAGTTGATTGTGAGTAGGATAAATCAGGGGAGATTTAGATATCTCCAAACTACTTATCTCAAAAGAAAACGACAAATTCCTTGAGTCGATTTTTATATTCTAAGTATTCTGAGGGTATATATTCCGCTACCTGTTGAATTTGTGGGTTTTGCTATATGATAGTGCGTCCTGCGATATGCGAAAAGGCTCTGGATAATCTGATTTCTATCTAGTGCTCGCTCGCGTAGCTCAACGTACGTAAAGAGCTTCGGTTGCCATTAACCAGCTCCCGGACCTCCTAACCAAAAGTAGCTATCCCATGTTGTTCCACTATTCATATGATTTTCTAAATCGTACAAATCTGGATCGCTGGTAAATACCGTGTCAGCATTGTACTGAGACATTCCACCATTTGTAACGGACTGGTATCGCAAGTTTCGCATATAAGCCGACCATGGCCATTCATATTCTGCCCAGTATCCGCTGCCCATGTCCGTGTTTGTAAAGCCAGTATGATCAGATGAGTCTACAATTTCTCCATAGAATGCTATCTTGCCAGCCTGCGAATTTAGCCCTTCGTCATTAAATAGGCTTGCTGGATAGTATCCAATCCAATTATTGTTGCAGTTAAGCCACCAATTACCCTGGTATAACTGATACTTGATAAACATAACATACTGAGCGCCTCCTCTCACACTGTTAGGACTGGACACAGCGCCAGGATAGACTGAGCTCGAATATTGTATCCAACCATCAACATCCCGATTGTAACCGCCTATGTTATCACCATCTGCAGAGTATCCATTAGTAGTATAGTAGATAAACAAGTGCGGCACCCAATCACCATACAGATCGCGGTACTCCTGCCAGCCTGATTCTACCGTCTGGTTGCCACGACGCATCAGGATTTGGAGAAGTGAAAATTCATTAGACCATTGAGTATAGGGATCATAGGCACTAAAGTACCCTTCTCCACCATAACACGTAGCAAATTGTGCAGTGTAAGAATAGTCGTGAGCTCCATCTCCTGGAACTTCAATCGAGTCGTTTTCATTTATCTGCATAGAGTATGTTTTATGACCATGTTTTGAAAGATGATCACTTAGGGATTTCGTAAATCGAAGATTCTTCAAATCTTTACGCAAAACTGGAACTGTTCCTTCAGGTCCTCGTTCTACTTTTGATTTTGATGCCTCAAGCTCAAATTTAACTAGCTGATCTTTCAGTTTTCCTCGTGCATAGACCAATTGATCTATTTCTGGTGGAGGACTTGCTACTTTTCCAGTGGGAAGTTGTGATTCGATTTTAATCCAATCTAAGATCTGGCCACTAGGTGTCTTGGTAGTCTTGATCACATCTAGGCGTGCTAAATGACCATCAAAATAGTCGCGTAACTCTCTCTCGTTCTTTGATAGATCTGGTTTAGGCATTACTTTCTTTCTTTTGATGCGGCGTATGTTCCCTCTCTCTTTATTCTGCATAGGTCCTGTCTTGATCATTAATTACTTACACTCTCAGGTAACTTATATGAACGGCACTTTATTATCTTTAATAAAACAACCTTATTATTTTTAATAAAATTACTGATATTCATGGGCCGCTAAATATATTAGTGCAACAAGAAATGTATTATGGTTCATTTCATTGAGCAAACCACAAAGTTCCTTATATCTTTGTCTCGTACACTCAGGTAAAGCATAAACAAACGTTTTCGATAATCGTGCTTATTTTATTTTGACTTATTTAAAACACTGCAAATGTATATTGGGAGGATAGAGAATAATCCCAAAAGCGAGCTGTTCTTTCGTTTATTGTCTTTGCTACTAATAAACTCCTCCTGCTATTTCAGATTGTATCCATAAGGTTTCAAATATGGAAGCATATGACAACACAGTTGATTCACTATTAGAATACGTTGATAAACCTAACGCTTCATTGGTAGTCTCTTTATTATCGTTTTTTAGCTCCATTACTAAGGATAACTCTTTATCCGCTATGATAGTCATAACCTGAGTTTTAGCAGACGGATTTAGATACTGGATGGTTATATTTGGGCATTCTTTTGTTAATTGTCGAATCTCATCCTCTTTTCTTTTGATACCTCTATCTACTAATATTCTAATCTTTATTCCATTATTTGTTGCTTCATTTTTTAGCAAATCAAGCATTTTTTCTTTCTGAAATTGATTAAATGTATTTACTGTAGGAAATGTTAACATGATCTCTTCTATTGCAGATGAAATAAGTTTAACAATGATGCTTTGTACTTCATTAGGATCTCTTATTGTATCAATGAAATCTCTTTTCAAGCCTTCTTCGATTTCTCTTAATCTTTGTTTTGCTGGAATTGCTTTATTCCATAAAGTATCAAATACATATTGCTGCTGTTCTATAAACGACTTGACTGTGGTATGCATACTTTCAGATAATGGTTGTGACTCCTGAACTAGTGCAGTAGCCTGATAGTCTCTCTCACTAACTGAGAAATTTCCTTTGATGCCATCTAAGTGTCGTAGCTCATCAGTGTGCCTCATTAATTCTTTGCAATAATCGATATTCTGACTGGTGATTTCGGTGATGAGTCTATGCCTTATTCCCCTTTTCTTAAACTCCTTACATGAATCCCAAATAGGTTTGGTTGTAACAAGCACAGACGGACCAGATCGCGTCTTAGGAATTAGGAATACGAATTTTGCCTATTGCATATAATCTGTCTACCGATCTATCCCTTTACCTCCATTCTCCAAAGCATTATTGGATGAGCGAAAACTTCAGGATATGTCGAATGAGAAGGTTTTCACATGATGAGTTTCAATTTGCTCGAGATTCGTGTGTGCATTTAAATATTCAATACGGCGTGAAATTAATTGTGTCAGTGGAAAATAAATCTATTGACAAGACTGAGCATCCTAAAAGTTCGACAAAGTATTGTGTTGAATGCGGCGCAAAGATGTCTACAGCACAGCTTTGTCATGCATGCGGAGAAACTCAAAGGTGAACACTTAAACTTCACACCTTTTTATTAGAATTGCTTTTATCAGATCTATCTACTCATATAACCTTAATGGCTAGACTGACTTTAACTACGCCGACGCATGGTAAAGAGAGGTATGATGATCTCGCTCGAAATATAGATATAATATCAGCTAAGCACGTCGGAAAATATAAATAAGAATTTAGGCAAGCCCATTAGTTTTTAGATACTACTAGTTTTTATCCGTGATGACTGTATATACATATTTATGAACTTTAATAGAACTTTTCGCGATAATTTCTCTGAGAAAGAAAGATCGGCACTTGAAGCACATTTTTCCAATACTGATGGAACAGTTTTTGCAATAATTACACCTAGGCAGGTAGATAGAGGGGCATTAATGTCAAGGTATTCTAGAACAGATAAAACAATGCGGCGTATATTCCTAGACGAATTTGCAGGAAATCCAAACAAAGGTGAAGAATTCTATGAAAGAGTTTTGTTAGAATATGGCGATGATTCTGTAGCTGAACTAGGAGAAGCACAAGTTGCGATGGAATGGCTTTCAAATATTGCTGCTAAGAAAATAGAAGATCATAGGATTGGATTATCGTACCTTGAAAAATCTTCTCGCTATGTAGCATTTGACCAAAAGATCAACGGTCAATACAAATATTGTCAAGAAGAGGATATTATGGCATCGCCTCATGCTGACCGATATATACAGGCCTGCGATTACGCCTTTGAAATATATAGCAAGAATATTCGGCCGGCAAGAAAATTTATTTCAGAATTAGTACCAATAGATAACTTTTCCTTTTTTGATTCGATCTCAAAACGTGACACACTTTATAGTAATTTGAAAGCCGATAAAGACATCGATTCCGCAAAGCGGATTTATAATGCAACAATCAAAGCTAAGGCATTAGATGTCCTCCGTGGGCTTTTGCCTGCTTCTACCCTTACGAATTTAGGCATTACAGGAAATGGCAGGGCATTTGAATATTTGCTATCCACAATGTTCGCCTCAAATTTGAAGGAGATAAAATCACTGGCAAATCAGCTGCACATAGAGCTAAGCGTAGTCATTCCAGCCTTTGTAAAGCGAGCAAACGACAAGTATGGGCAGATGCTTCAGGCATATCTTGCAGATACTAAGAATGCGATATTAGAACTGATTCAAGATCATATAAAAAATATTAAACCAGATAAAAACCCCCAATACGTAAAGCTACTTAATTTTGAAGATAATTTTGAAGCCGAGATAAAAGTAGCCTCCGCTATTTTGTATGAATATGCGGAAGGCCAGTCTCTTGAAAGCCTTACACAATACATAAGATCTCTTCAACCAGAAGACAGGTATAAAATAATTCAAACGTATTCAAAATTTCGGAGTAATCGTAGACAACGTCCAGGGAGGGCCTTTGAGATGGTAGAATATACATTTGAATTGTTTACAAATTTTGGGATGTTCCGTGATCTACATCGTCATAGAATGCTTACAATGGAAAGACAGCTGCTCTCGACTAGACATGGATATGACATTCCTACTGAGGTTATTAACTTGGGCATTGCTAAAGATTTTAATGATTGTATGTATAAGTGTAATGAGGTCTACCAACTTATTTCAAAGAAAATGCCTGAACAAGGACAGTATATAGTTAACTTTGCATATAAATATCCATATTTTATGAAGCTCAATTTGCGTGAAGCATGTCATATGATCGAACTTAGAACTATTCCTCAGGGACATCCTGATTATCGTAGTATATGCCAGAAAATGTTTAGGCAAATAAAGCAGGTTCACTCAGTCCTTGCTAATGAAATAAAATTTGCTGATCTAAATAAATATGAACTAGAAAGACTTAATGCTGAAAAAAATGCTGAAAAGAAAAGGCGTAAATTGAATTAGGTTAAATATCAAAACCATTTTTCTAATGATTGACTACGATTCGCAATTGATTTTTCTAGTTTCTCTAGAGATCCGTTCACACGGTCTGCAGAAAAATTTTTTTCTATACATAGAAAATCAATGATACCATTGTGATTCACCTCATTGAATTGAATATTATCTACATCTGGAACTTCTGCTTTTAAAAAGATATTACGTATTTCCTGATATGGAATGTCCAATAATAAGTCTTTAACTTTATCAATATGTTCTAAATCGCCATATTCTCTAATTAACTTCAAAGCGGTCTTAGGTCCAATGCCTGCAAAACCTCCTGGATTATAGTCTGTTCCTATCAAAATTCCAACATCGACTAGTTGTTCGTTTGTTAATCCAGTTTGCTCAAGTACATGTTTATATTCAATAATTTCCGGTTCAATATCTAAGTATATATTCTTGTTTGGAACTTTTCTCTTCCCACTGATTGTGAGATTACGTATGAGTCTCTTAGTACCGAACAGTATTGAATCATAATCCTGACTTGCACATGCAAATGCAATACCAAGTTTTGTTAGGAGGGCGGCAGCGGCTTCCCCTTCGGATGGGGCCTGGATATAAGGAACTCCTAGTAAAGTTAGAATCTTCTTTGAATCCTCTGCCATTTCATCTGTTAAAACAGATGTAGCCTGGCTGTACTTTCGTGCGTCTGTAAATCTACCCTCTATCAGTGCTTCCTGATATTTTTCATAAGCCTCATGTTTTATTTGGCGCCTTCGTTCAATCTCTTTTGACTTTAAGGGACTAGGCTTACCATCGAAAACATATATCAATTTTATATTATCTGCTAGTAAATTGACATTACGATAAAACAGACCGCTTAGATGGCTTGTTATTTCACCCTTGCTATTTGTAAGTAATTCGCCCGTAGGTCCTCTAATGGTTGCAAGAAATTGATAGATCGCATTGTAGGCGTCGACAGCAATTATATTATTTGATAGTTCAGATATAGAAGCAGCAGATGGTGTTATAAGTGGTTTTAGATCTAATCCCATTTATATTAGTGAACAATAGAAAGATTTTACTTTTTCTAAAAGACTTGTGAACTATCTCTACTGCTACTTATTTAGTTATGTATAGGCAGCTGTAGGTGGCGTTTCTCCTACTACCTTTTTGTCCCAAACCATATGCCTTCCATGTGGGAGCGGGTTTTTTGTCTATACTTGGTAGTAATATTCCTTGACCAACACAGTGAGCTACATTTACAGATGGATTTTCGGAAGGAAATGTTTAGGTTCTTACCTTCATGAGTTTAATATGTCCAATAGTACAATGATTCAGTCCACCTACATGGGAATGCAAAAGCTCCTTTGCTTTTTTCTCTGATAATTTTTCTGCAGATATATATCCACACTTATTGCATGTAACAATGTAGCTCCAGCTAACCAAACTAAACTACATAATATGTTATAATATTTGTTCATATATTTATCTATAAGATATCTTTCATCTAGGATTGTATCAAATAGTATTTTTTTGTGAAATTGTATACATGAATCACAATTTTTTTCAGTAAACTTTATTGATATAAGCACATATTATATATAGGTTATGAGCTAGAACACATAAAGTTATGAGCTCTGTTGGAAGAGTCGCCTTTATTGTACTCCTTGTACTAGGAGCAATTACCGGAATTCTATCATATTACTTGTTTGCGAAGTTCACGCCGACTCCAGGGATGATAAACTCAGTAGACAGGACAGATCTTGCACCTACGGAATCAGCTACTCAGAATAATGATAATAAAAATAAACAGGTATCAGTAGTAGATGAATCTAAATTCACCACCAGGGCTGCAGTAGTCATCCTAAAAGGATCCTCAATACAAGGTAATCCAAGCTTTAATCCTGATGTCGTAAAGGCGAAGACTAACGCCTTAGTTATATGGACTAATGATGATACTGTACCTCATAGTGCTACTAGTGGAAGTGGTCCCACAGACCCTAACGTAGGTAAACTATTCGATTCAGATATCTTGAATTCCGGTCAAAAGTATAGTATCCCAGCAAGCAAAATTGGACTAGGTGAACATCCATATCACTGTAAAATTCATCCTTACATGACGGGGAAAATTACAGTAGGATAAAAATGAGTCAGACAATATTAGTATGAGATGGATTCATTTGTTCGTCTACCCAAACTAACTTAACTTCAGTTAAGCGTAAGATGAGTTCTTATCGGCGTTTGGTTTCCAAAGTTGGGAGAACAAATAAGGTCAGAAATCAGACTCAATCTTCCTTATGCAAGTGTCAATACATTCTTTGTAGCTAAGAAAGGCCATGTACAAGAGCCTAGAAAAGATCCTGTCGGAATTAATAGAGCCTACCCGAAAAGAACCAGGTAGCATTTGTTTTACACAAATCAACTAACTTTTTTTTGTTTATTTAAACAACCGCTAATTTTATCCATTAAAATATTTGTAGGACTTTGTTACTATAATGATATCTTTAAATTTAAAACTTTAGATAATATAATAATTTATTACCAAGTGCTAGTAACATTAAATAAGTCAAAGGCCATATATTAGTACGGAATGCAAGAATACCTCCCAAAGGCACTTCCAGTAAATACGAGCGATGCAAGTCTTGTAAGAATTGAACGGGGTTCATTTGCATATGAAGTATGGTTTTTGCCGGAGCTGTCACTGGAACTATTAGTGGAGGTATGATACGATGAAGCAAGATTACAATATCAATAAGAAGCATTTTTCAAGAAATAAAGATGAATATAATGATGGTATTGATTCTTTATCCAGATATAGAAATAAGATACGCCAACTTCTTGATGTATTAAAACTTAAAGAAAGTGAGGAAACTTATAAAAAGGTCATGGAAGATTTACAGATTAAATTCACTGTAAATAATTACATACCATGGACTACAATCATTAAAATAGTCGCCGACTCTTGTGTAGTTAATAAGCACATTTTTTCTCAATCAGAATTATGTGATTTTCTGACGATAGCTACAAAGGGCATAGAACAAAAAGAAGAAAAGCTTGCTGTAACAAGAATGGAGACTGATGTAACGTTTAATATTTACAAGGATATCATGGAAAACTATCAAAACTTCCAAAATAGTTTGAAGGTGGATTATCCTAGAATTATTGTCGATGTTCTTTCGATTCTTGAGCGAGGAACTGATACTAAAGGTAAAAAAGTAGGACTCTATGGTGCAGAAAGATACTATCAAATTAGAAAATCAGAAGCTATGGCGAAGGTACTTCTTCAAATTCCGAGTACTCTATCATACCCCAACGAAGATTTTGACGAAGAGAAAGATGGGCTTATAGAAAGTCTTAATCAGATTACTAGTAGGAACAAAAGGGAGCTAGTAGAGTCAGTTGCCAACTTACCTAATTCAGATACCAAAAAATTAAGTGATCTTTGCCTTAACCACAGCAAGTTACAGAAATATTGTGAATTAATAAGAAACGAAGAAGAATTTCGGTGTGAAGTTCAAAAAGAACTTGGAAGAGAGATTACAGATAACCAGCTTCAACATGCTATTATTTCAATAAGAAAGATCAAAACATACATTGAAAGTGTTCTCGATGGTAAATTTATACCACATGATACACATGGAATCAATCATGTAAGACATAACCTTGAATATGGCTACAAGTTAATGGGCCTAATCGAAAGCAAGAGACGCAGACAACAGTAAAAACAATGTTTTTAGAGCAGTAAAATTTCATATCCTTCGAGGCGATTGAGATTCCGTATGTGGTGGTAATGTCTTGTATGTTGCATTAGCAACGCCACTATTTGGTTTGGATTTTAATTTAAGTCTATTCGATTTCTAAGATCCTTGAATCTGTTCCTGATAGTCACTTCTGTTACTCCTGCTGCCTCTGCAATATCCATTTGAGTTATATTTTCGCCAGAATTCTTAGAAGATAAGTAAAGGACTGAGCCCGCTAGACCCATAGGATCTTTACCAGCAGATATTCCACTTTTTGTAACGTTGTGCATGATATCCATTGCTTGACGTTTTGTTTTTTCGCTTAGGTTAACCTTGTTTGCAACTCTTACAACGCATTTTATTGGATCCAGTATTGGGATCTTAATGTCAAGTTCTAATATCAGCAGCCTAATGGTTCTAGCAAGTTCTTTGCGTTTGATGTTGTTAAGAAATGCTACATCATTTAATGTTCTTGACATAGCCATTTCTCTACAGGTAATATATATTGCTGCTGCCATTACCGAGCGAATAGTTCTTCCTCGCACCAAGCCTCTTTCCTGAGCTTTTCTGTAGATATATGCAGTCTTTTCAATTATTGTAGCTGACAATCCAAGCTTGTCTTTTACTCGTTCTAGCATACCAAAAGCCTGCCTTAGGTTTCTGTCTGCAGGAGAATATACTTGTATTCTAGAATCCCAGGTCCTCAATCGTTCCATTGTAGAACGCATAGAAGCATCCAATCCTCGTCCACTAGCATCCTTATCAGTTCTTCCTATGATTGTAGCAAGACCCATGTCATGACGTGCTAGGGAAGTAGGTGTTCCTGTACGACTTCTTTGGTTCGCTTCCTCAGTTTTAAATGCACGCCATTCAGAACGATTTTCAGAGACAGCCTCTACCATTACCATACCGCAATTACTGCAGATAACCTCACCAGATTCAGGATCTGTAACTGCTTGACCTTCTTTCTTGTTACATATTGAACATATGATTGAAGTTTTCATATTATAAATAATAAGTATTATTATTATGGCATTCCTTTAATATAAATATTACAAGCCCGCTTTAGAAGCCATTTTTTTAGTATAGTTATGGAACAGATACTCAAAATGTTTGATATCGATCCAAAAGCACGTGACGTTGGTCTTACGTTCAAAATAGCAAGGTACTAAGAACAAGGGAGTTTTTTCCTTTACTCATTTATGAATGACATTTATTATTATTACAACTTGCCTGCTGTGTATTTTTACAAAAAATTAAAAATGGTTATTGGCGCTGGTCGTCGTTAAAAGTTCAACAGCTTCTAAAACTTCACGCTACACTGTCAAGATAAGATCTGTCACGAGCAAGCAATTCAGAAATGGGATGCGTATATGTCTCTTTATCCTGAAGCGATTTTTGTTTGCAATACAACTGTATTCTTAATGTTTAAAGCAGTTTAAATGCAATTATTTCCTATTACTCCGTAATATGATAGAAGCTGACGACGCTATCAAAGTGGTGGATACGGTATCTAAAAATCTTATGAATGTGAGTAGAGGAAGATCTAATTTTGAGAGGCTTCCTGATTCCTTCTGGGGATATTTTGCAAGAGGACATGACACTAAAGGCAAATTTGGTGTGATACTTACATATTCAGAGAATGGCACTGACGTGGATGAATTGATAAAAATGTACGAACAATGGGTTGCCAATAATAAGAAATAGACATTAATTAGAGTAAAACTATTTGGTGCTTGTAAATTGTTGCAATCCAAAGATCAACCTTTGAATTACATTCTGTGTGGGGACGGAAATGAGATCTAAGACTTTGTTTCAATATCTAGTCAAAGGTTCTTCATTCTTGAAAAGTAGAATATTATAAACAATGTTGTGATTATTCCTAGTGCTTGATCAAGGGCTGATTAATTCAGGCAATAATTCAAAGTTATACATATATGCGAAATATGAGACAGATCTGATTTTAATCATACCTATAGAAAAAGTCTTGTAGACAAGTATAGATTGATTGTCAACTCAAAAAAATAATCAATAAGGATCTTTGATCTACAAAGAGTAAGAAAATTACTAAATAGATTGGTACTCCTCTACTTCCATTTCCTTTGTTTATGACTTTCACTTGAGTTGTAGAGTCTATAATTTTTATCATTCCTTTGAACACTTTTAGAGTTGTGTGAGGCAGAATTCTATGCATAAACAAGCCCCGTTAAGTCCTAGGTTCTAAATACTTACTAATTTGTGAAGTAAATCTAACTTTCTACTTGATACCGTTGCATATGGCGCAAAAAGATAGTAAAGCATATGAAAAGATGTGAACATTGTGACGTAGATGCCTATTACAAACTGACTTTTGAAGATTTTAATGACACAGAAATATTTTCAGTTGATCTA
>Ga0210381_10000119_pt1 | contig 15038 bp, 17 predicted proteins | sample PLM1_5_coexredo_FD_155489 | JGI IMG/M metagenome (GOLD analysis project Ga0210381, IMG submission 155489) | Groundwater sediment microbial communities from an aquifer in East River, Colorado, USA - PLM1_5_coex redo | ecosystem: Environmental > Terrestrial > Soil > Riparian zone | place: USA...
GGGGCTGCACGGCAATAACAAGAGTGTCGAAGAGCTACGGGAGGCCCTGACAGTCGGAGTCGGAAGGATCATCGTTGATTCATTCGACGAGATCGCCCGGCTCGGCGCGCTAGCCGAGGAGCTGCAGAGCCGGCCGCGGGTCATGGTCAGGGCAACCACAGGTGTCGAAGCGCACACCCATGAATACATTGCTACCGCACACGAGGACCAGAAGTTCGGCTTCTCAATCGCCGGTGGCACAGCGGCCTCGGCTCTGCTCGCCTGCCACCAGCATCCCTGGCTCGATCTGATCGGTATTCACTCTCACATCGGCTCGCAAATCTTCGACGCTGAGGCGTTTGAGGTCGCAGCACGCCGTACCCTCCGGCTGCATGCCGATTTCGCAGCTCAGACCGGTGTTCAACTGGGTGAGCTGGACCTGGGGGGCGGCTTCGGCATCGCCTACACCAGCGCCGACACGCCTTCGACGCCCGGTGCTCTGGCGCAGGCACTTCGAGAGATCATCGCCCACGAATGTTCAGCCCTGGACATAGCCGTCCCACATCTGTCCATCGAGCCGGGTCGTGCGATCAGCGGTCCCAGTACCTTCGCCCTCTACCGCGTTGGCACAGTCAAGTCCGTCGCGCTGGACGGCGGTGCCAGCCGTCTCTATGTCGCGGTCGATGGCGGGATGAGCGACAACATCCGGACTGCTCTCTACGCAGCCGAGTACTCGGCAACTTTGGCCTCACGCCGTTCATCGGCTCCTCCGGTGCTGGCGCGGGTGGTCGGCAAGCACTGCGAGGGCGGCGACATCCTGGTGCGGGATGAGTTCCTTCCGGCGGACATAGCCGCCGGCGACCTGCTCGCAGTACCGGGCTCGGGCGCGTACAGCCGCTCCATGGCGAGCAATTACAACTACGTCCCCCGACCGCCTGTCATCGCCGTTCGTGCTGGCCAGATCACGACACTGATCAGGCGGGAAACGATCGAAGACTTGTTGGCATTGGATTCTGGATGACTGGAAGTAGGCGAGTCGACCGATGTTCGCGCCGCCGATCTGCAGGAGGAGATGACGGGACAACGCTTTTCCGTTCCGTCATCTCCGACGAAGACGGCGGCAACCTAGCGAACATCGCAGCGAGCGAAGCGAGCAATAAGACAGAGCGTGAGCGGACGCGCTTTTGTCTGGGAACGACGACGAAGTAGGCGAGTCCATAGCGCGATGCGCGAGCAGAGCCCCAAAAAATATAGTGAAGAATGAAACCGCCACGATTCGGGGTCGTGGTGTCGTTGTGTAAATGAGGTTTCCGTGACTTTGACCAGCGTGCAGCCCACATCCTTACTTGACGTTCCGCCGCTGACACCGCTTCGGGTGGCACTGCTCGGCTGCGGCGTAGTTGGCTCCGAGGTGGCGCGGTTGATCATCGGGCAGGCAGCCGATCTGCGCGCCCGCGTGGGCCGGCCGTTGGAGCTGGTCGGAATCGCGGTTCGCCGCGATGACCGCGAGCGGCCAGGTATCGATCCCGGGCTGTTCACTACCGATGCCGAGGCATTGGTTACCCGAGAAGACGTCGATCTCGTGATCGAAGTCATCGGCGGGATTGAGCCGGCCCGCTCGCTGATCTTGGCCGCACTGCGCCATGGAGCCTCGGTCGTCACCGCTAACAAAACGCTGCTAGCCGAGGACGGCGCCACACTGTTCGAGGCTGCGGAGAAGGGTGCCGCGGATCTCTACTTCGAGGCCGCGGTTGCTGGCGCCATCCCGATCATCCGGCCACTCCGGGAGTCGCTAGTCGGTGACGAGATCACCTCGGTGATCGGGATCGTCAACGGCACCACGAACTACATCTTGGATCGCATGGATACCGCGGGAATGGGTTTTGCCGACGCGCTTGCTGAGGCGCAGCAGCTCGGCTACGCGGAGGCGGACCCGACGGCAGACGTCGAGGGCTTCGACGCCGCAGCCAAGGCAGCGATCTTGGCGAGCCTGGCATTCCATACTCGGGTCACCGGCGCGGATGTCTACCGGGAAGGCATCACCGGGATCACTCCTACTGACATCGCCTCGGCGCATGACATCGGCTGTGTGGTTAAGCTGCTGGCAATCTGCGAGCTATCCCCACTCGTCGCAGGCGCTGCAGAGCGAACGGTGTCGGTGCGGGTCCATCCGGCGATGATTCCGCGATCTCACCCGCTCGCCGGGGTCGGCGACGCCTACAACGCGGTGTTCGTCGAGTCGATGTCTGCCGGACGGCTCATGTTCTACGGTCCTGGTGCGGGCGGGTCACCGACGGCCAGTGCCGTTCTCGGGGACCTGGTCACCGTGGCCCGGAACCGGCTGCGCGGGGCAGTCGGACCGGGTGAGTCGAGCTACGCTGCACGTCTCGTTAGCGAAATCGGGAACGTGATGACTCGTTACCACCTCTCGCTCGAGGTCGCCGACCGAGCAGGCGTCCTGGCGACGATCGCTCACGTCTTCGCCGAACACAATGTGTCGATCGAGACCGTACGCCAGAACGGGCGAGATGCTGACGCTCAGCTGGTGATCGTGACGCACCGCGCACAAGATGCCGCACTGAGCGCCACGGTGCGAGCCTTGCGCAAGCTCGATGTCGTCCGCGAGGTCACGAGCGTGATGCGCGTCGAAGGGGAGTGACGTGATTCCCGAGTCCTTCATCGCGGACCGGCCGACTGCTCTCAAGCGTCGTCCGGGATACGGGGTGATCGCTCGCTACCGAGACTGGCTGCCCGTGTCCAATAGCGATCCGGTGATCACGCTGGGCGAAGGAGGCACGCCGCTGGTTGCCGCCGAGAAGCTGTCGGAGATCCTGCACTGCGAGACATGGATCAAGGTCGAGGGTGCCAATCCGACCGGCTCATTCAAGGACCGCGGCATGACCGTTGCGCTCAGTGTCGCCGCCGGGCAGGGTGCACAGGCTGTGGTGTGCGCTTCGACGGGAAACACCTCTGCCTCGGCCGCCGCGTACGCCGCCAGGGCGGGCCTGACCACTATCGTCCTTCTGCCTGCGGGCCGGATCGCGACCGGCAAGCTGGCCCAGGCAATCGTCCACGGTGCGAAGGTGGTGCAAATCGACGGAAACTTCGACGACTGCCTCGAACTGGCGCGCAAGCTCGCCCAGGAGTACCCGGTCGCCCTCGTCAATTCGGTCAATCCCAACAGGATCGAGGGGCAAAAGACTGCGGCGTTCGAAGTGATCGACGAGCTGAGCGACGCACCCGACGTACATGTGATCCCTGTTGGGAACGCTGGGAATATCTCGGCGTACTGGCGTGGTTATACCCAGTACGCGTCGGCTGGCAAAGCGACACGAACTCCACGAATGTGGGGGTTTCAGGCGACAGGTGCCGCCCCTCTCGTGCTTGGACATCCGGTTCTTCACCCCGAAACCGTCGCCACGGCGATCCGCATCGGCAACCCGGCTTCCGCCGAGCAGGCTCGGGCAGCCCGCGACGAATCCGGTGGCCTGATCGAGGCCGTCAGCGACCAGCAGATTCTCGATGCTCAGGCCTTCCTCGCTCGTGAAGAGGGCGTCTTTGTCGAGCCCGCCTCAGCTGCGGGGGTTGCGGGTCTACTTGCCAAGCACCAGCGCGGCGAGGTGGAGTCTGGTCTCCAGATCGCCATCACCGTAACCGGACATGGCCTCAAGGATGTGGACACGGCATTGTCACGACTCGGCCCGATTCATGCCGAAGTCGTCAAAGCCGATCTGCTCGCTATTGCGACGGTCTGCGGACTGCTGGACTAGGGCACTAGGTCTCCAAATGACGCTCCAGGGAGCCGACGGTGCGTCCTGACCCGTCGGATCAGCAGACGCTAAGTCCCGGAAAGTCCGTGACGGTGGAGGTTCCAGCCACCAGTGCCAACCTCGGACCGGGCTTCGACTGCTTCGGGCTCGCCCTCGACTGGCGAGAGCGGGTCAACCTGGCGGTGATCCAAGAGGGCTATCAGATCGAGGTGTCCGGAGAGGGAGCGGCCGAGCTGCCCCGGGATGAGAGCCACCTGATCATCCGGTCAGTCCTCGTCGGCCTCGCCGATCTGGGCGTCAGAGCGCCGGGACTCTGGCTCGGCTGTCGCAACACGATTCCGCACGGTCGGGGCCTCGGATCTTCATCAGCGGCAATCGTCGCTGGTTTGGTAGCCGCCGCCGAACTGGCCCAGGCACAGGTGACGCCAGATTGGCTGCTCGGTCATGCCAATGCGATCGAGGGTCATCCCGACAATGTTGCCGCAGCGGTCTATGGAGGTTTCGTGCTGGCGTACGAGGGCCGAACCGGGGTCGGGGTGGCGCAGGGCCACGTTGACCCCTCGATCGGTGCGGCGCTCTTCATCCCTGAGACGTCGTTGGCAACTGAGGCGGCACGCAGTCTGCTCCCTGAGACCGTTCCACACGTCGACGCGGCGGCGAACTCCGGCCGAGCGGCTCTGATGGTCCACGCCATGGCATATGAGCCGGAGTTGCTCTACGAGGCCACGCACGACTGGCTGCACCAGGGATATCGAGGAGCAGCGATGCCACGCTCCTACGAGCTGATGAAATCGCTGCGAGGACAGGGCTTTGCGGCGATGATTAGTGGTGCTGGTCCGAGCGTTTTGGTGCTGGGTCGGCAGGCGGATCTGGCTCTGCTTCAAGATCAACAAGCAACTGGATTCTCGGCACGACTCAGTGGCCTAGGATCAGCCGCATCGATCCTGGAGCCAGAAGTCCGCGGGGTGCGTGATCACACTGTGATGGAAAGTCCTGACGCAGGTGCTAGCCTTAAAGGGCCGACACGGTCAGGACAGCTGCGGTGACCGGCTCCCCAAACCAGCCAAGTCACAAAGTCGCACATCTGACCAAGTAGCGCCTCAAGGTCAGGTGCGACGCGGACGAAGCTCAACGGCATCTCCGTCAGCCACATCTCGAGAAACAAATCGTCGCGATGCGCTGAGGACCTCAAGAAAGACCCGCTGGTCGGGGCGACAGAACCCCGCGCCATAGATGGGCACCGATGACGTGCCCGAACCGACAAGGACACACGTTGACAGAAATCGCCGAAGTGACGAATGCCTCGCCACATGACGAAGGCACCGGCGAGCAGAGCAAGCAACTCACCAGTGATCGTCGCAATCGAAAGGGCTCAGGCCTGGACTCGATGGTCCTCGCCGAGCTTAAGCAGCTGGCAAGCTCCCTTGGAATCAAGGGGACTGGCGCTATGCGCAAAAGCCAGTTGATCGACGCCATTCAGTCCGCCCAGCGCGGTCCCGGAGCTGAGGCTCCGTCGGATCAGGTCCGGCAAGACGGCCACCGCAGCGTTCAGGACGGCCGCGACAACCAAGATGTCGCCAGCGCACTGGATGACCTGCAACGAGCGCCGCGCGAAGCCAGCGACGAGCGCGAGGAGGCACACATGCTCGAACACGCCGTACAGCCTGAGCTGGTCGCTGCGACCCAGCCCACCGATTCGACGCCAGATCAACGGCACGAACCGGTCGAGACCGTTGACGACGGTCAGGTCCGCAAGGAGAGCGGCGCGCCACAGAACGGTAGCGACTCCCAGCAAGCATCCGACCGAGCGGACGCTCAGGAGGCTGCTGAGGGCCGCGCTGAGGAGGGCGAGCGGGCCGACGGAGCTCGCGAGAGTCGGCAGAACGACCGCCAGAATCGCCGGGGCCGCGACCAGGCTCAAGGTCGCGAGAACCAACAGCGCGACAATCAGGGCCGAGACAATCAGGGCCGAGACAATCAGGGCCGAGACAACCAGGGCCGAGACAACCAGGGCCGAAGGTGGCGGCCGCCGTAGTCGCCGGCGGCGTAGTCGAGATCGCCAAAACCGGCGTAGCCGCGGTGGCAGTGGCAATCTCGAACGCTACGACGAGCCGGTGATTTCCGATGACGATGTACTCGTCCCGGCTCGCGGCATCTTGGATGTGCTCGACAATTACGCGTTCGTCCGGACCAACGGCTATCTGCCTGGCTCCGACGACGCGTACGTCTCCTTGTCGATGGTCAAGAAGCTCGGCTTGCGTAAGGGCGACCTGGTCACTGGTGTGATCCGTACGCCACGCGAGGGCGAACGCAAGGAGAAGTTCAATCCGATGGTGAGGATCGACACCGTCAACGGTGGCGATCTCGATGGGATCCGGCAGCGACCGGACTTCGCCAAGCTCACCCCGCTGTATCCACAGGAGCGGCTCAAGCTCGAAACGACGCCGAACCAGATGGCCGGCCGGATCATCGATCTGGTGGCTCCGATCGGCAAGGGTCAGCGTGCGCTGCTCGTCTCCCCGTCCAAGGCCGGCAAGACCTTGATCATGCAGGCCATCGCCAACTCAGTCGCCATCAATAACCCCGAAGTGAAGCTCATGGTGGTGTTGGTGGACGAACGACCCGAGGAAGTCACCGACTTCGAGCGCTCAGCCAAGGGCGAGGTGATCTCGTCTACCTTCGACCGACCCGCCGAGGACCATACCGCCGTTGCCGAGCTGGCCATCGAACGAGCGAAACGGCTCGTCGAGCTGGGCCACGACGTGGTGATCTTGCTTGATGGCATTACGCGGCTGAGTCGTGCTTACAACCTGGCAGCCCCGGCGTCCGGACGGATCTTGTCCGGTGGTGTCGACTCCGCAGCGTTGTACCCGCCGAAGAAGTTCCTAGGCGCTGCCCGCAACATCGAGGGTGGCGGATCGCTCACCATCATCGCGACTGCTCTGGTCGAGACCGGCTCGAAGATGGACGAGGTGATCTTCGAGGAGTTCAAAGGCACCGGCAACTCAGAGATCCGGCTGCGCCGGGAGTTCGCCGAGAAGCGGATCTTCCCCGCGATCGACGTCGACGCGTCCAGCACCCGCCGCGAGGAGCTGCTGATGAGTCGCGAGGAGCTGGCCATCGTGTGGAAGCTGCGTCGCGTCCTTTCTGGCCTGGAAAGCCTGCAAGGGTTGGAGATGCTGCTGGACCGGCTGCGCAAGACCCAGAGCAACGCCGAGTTCTTGATGGCGATCACCAAGACCATTCCGTCACAGGACTAGGCGGCCCTCCGCACCGACGGTTCCACGAGGGACTAAAGCGGACGGGTTAGCCGTTCCCTATTTGGTGCCGCGGTCCGACTGCGGCAGAATCACCCTTTGGTGCCGGTTCACGCCTTAAGCGCAAGATGCGTGGCGACCCGGCGACCACGATGAGGAGATAAGCATGAAGCCCGACATTCACCCCGCGTACGGGGAGACGCAGGTGACCTGCACGTGTGGCAATACGTTCACTACGCGTAGCACCGCGCCCAACGGCGTGATCCACGCAGACGTCTGCTCCGCATGCCACCCGTTCTACACAGGCAAGCAGAAGATTCTCGACACTGGTGGCCGGGTCGCTCGCTTCGAGAAGAGGTACGCGGCCAAGAAGCCAGCCAAGAAAGCCAGCAGCAAGTAGCTGTGCAAGCAGCGCCGGGAGGCAGGGACCAAGCCCTGCAACCCGGCGCTTGCCGCGTCTCGACCACCGAGTTGTCAGCGTGGTGGTCGTCAGCAACCACCCACGCTGACAAGTCGGAGAGGAGTGTCGGATGTTCGAGTCGACGGCTCCATTGCGCGCTGAGTTTCAGGAGCTGGAAACAGCGCTCGGTGATCCGGCGGTCCATGCTGATCTTGCTCGCGCCCGGGCGGTGGGTCGGCGCTACGCCGAGCTGCTGCCCGTCATGAAGGCGTTGGACGAATACGCCCGGCTGACAGATGATCTTGAAGCAGCGAAGGAGTTGGCGGAGGAGGATTCTTCGTTGGCTACAGAGGCTGCAGAACTGGAAGCGCAACTGGGCCCGGTTATGGAGCGGTTGACACGACTGCTGGCTCCCCGCGACCCCAACGACTCCTCGGATGCCCTGATGGAGATCAAGTCAGGCGAAGGGGGCGAGGAGTCAGCGCTGTTCGCCGCAGACCTGCTCAAGATGTACTCGCGCTACGCCGAGAGCCGCGGCTGGAAGATCGAGATTCTCGATGCTCAGGAAACTGATCTTGGCGGCTACAAGTCAGTGACCGTGGCGATCAAGGCGCCGGCCCTGAGTGAGCCTGACTCGATGCCCTATGCCGTGCTCAAGTTCGAAGGTGGTGTACATCGGGTGCAACGGGTGCCGGTCACCGAGTCCCAGGGTCGGCTGCATACTTCCGCCGCTGGTGTGCTGGTGATGCCCGAGGTTGCCGAAACCGAGGTCGAGATCAATGAGGACGACCTCCGGATCGACGTCTACCGTTCGTCCGGCCCTGGCGGCCAGGGCGTCAACACCACCGACTCGGCCGTGCGCATCACCCATCTCCCCAGCGGCATCGTTGTCTCCTGCCAGAACGAGCGCTCGCAGTTGCAGAACCGGGACCAGGCAATGCGCATGCTTCGGGCTCGGCTGACGGCGGCCGCTGAAGAGGAGGCTGCGAGCGCAGCCTCGGCGGCCCGCCGCAGCCAGGTCCGAACGGTCGACCGTTCGGAGCGCATTCGTACCTACAACTTTCCAGAGAACCGCATCTCCGACCACCGAATTGGCTTCAAGTCGTACAACCTTGATCAAGTGCTGAATGGTGATCTGGACGCGGTGATCAAGGCGCTGCAGGAGGCCGACACCCAGCTCCGGCTCTCCCAGGTCGGCAGCACAAAGCCGTGAGCAAGGCTGTTCGACCGCTGCTGCATCAGGCTGCGAGCCAGTTGCGCGAGGTCGGCGTCTCCTCGGCTGAGCAGGAGGCCCGGCAGTTGTTGGCGTACGCAGTAGGAGTCGAGCTGGCTCGGCTTCCCCTGCTCGATACCGTCGAGGATCCTCAGGCGGCCCACTTTCATACATTGATCAACAAACGCGCCGCTCGAGTGCCACTGCAGCATTTGACCGGTAAAGCTCACTTTCGCTACCTGGAGCTGGAGGTAGGCCCCGGCGTCTTCGTTCCAAGACCGGAGACTGAAGTGATGACCGGCTGGGCGATCGAACAACTGCGTCCGATGGTCTATGCAGTCGCACGCGGGGAGTCGCGACACCTGCCGGTGGTCGTCGAACTTGGCACGGGATCTGGTGCAGTCGCTAAGTCCATAGCCACCGAACTGACTGGAACCCGGGTTCATGCTGTCGAGTTGTCTGAGGAGGCGGCGGCCTATGCGGCGCGGAACCTCGCGGACACAACGGTGGAGCTCCACGTGCAGGACATGATCGGCGTGCTGCCTGAGCTTGACGGCACAGTTGACTTGGTGATCGCCAATCCGCCCTACATTCCGTTGGAAGCCTTCGAATCCGTGGTGCCCGAGGTGCGTGATCATGATCCACTGCTTGCCCTGTTTGCCGGTCCTGACGGGCTTGAGGCGATCAGAGTGGTGGTCGCCGAGGCCGCGCGACTGCTACGACCGGCCGGCTTGCTCTGCGTTGAGCACGCTGATTTGCAAGGGGAGTCCGCTCCGCAGGTCCCTGTCCAGCACGGTGGCTTCGTCGGCGTACGCGATCATCCCGATTTGACCGGCAGACCGCGTTTCGTCACCGCGGTCCGGCGTGCTTGATTGCTCCACTCGCTGCGCTCGCTGTCTAATGGCTCGCTCCGCTCGCTGCGATGTTCGCCGGGAGCCGCCGTCTTCGTCGGATCCAACGAAACGATTGTGTCGGAGAATTCAGCCCACTTCTCGACGCTTTTCGTTGGCTCCTCCTGCAGATCGGCGGCGCGAACATCGCAAGCGCGGATCGCGCTTTTGTAGCCGCCTACTTCGTCGTCGCTCCGGGACGAAGAGCGTGTCCCCTCGCTCCTCGCACATTGCTCGCTCCGCTCGCTGAGGCTGGCGCTTGTCAGCCGCTGCCTTCCTACTCGCTCGCAGGCGAAAGACGTGCCTGCTCGCTCGATCGTCCAGGACAGCGGCGCGCCAGCCTGGCTCAGCACAGCGGCGCGCGATCCGTTCCCACTGAGTGATCTTGTTGCTCACACCGTTGTCAACATTCAACTCTGGCAAGATTGACCGGTGACCACGACCGGCGGGCCCGGCGAACGTGACCCGGGGGAGGCGGCAGAGGCGGCTGTCGATCTCGGATACCGGCGTTTCGATTGCACCGGCGACGATCCGGCGGACACCGCGGAAGCGTGTGAGGCTGCGCGCCAGGCGATCAAGGATGGTGAGTGCATCGTGCTTCCGACCGACACCGTCTATGGAATCGGCGCGGATGCCTTCAGTGCTGAGGCAGTGCAGCGGCTGCTGGACGCCAAGAACCGAGGTCGCGATATGCCGCCGCCGGTACTGATCGGTGAGCCTGCACTGATCCGGACGCTTGCAGTCGCCGTGCCCGAGACAGCCAATGCCCTTGTCGACAAACACTGGCCCGGCGCGCTAACAGTGATCTGCCGGATCCAGCCCAGCCTCCGAATGGATCTTGGTGACACTGAGGGGACCATCGCACTTCGAGTGCCGGACCACGAGCTGGCACGCGACATCTTGCGGCGGACTGGTCCGATGGCGGTGAGCAGCGCCAATATCAGCGGTCAGCCCGCGGCCTTGAGCTGTGATGAGGCGATCGAGCAGCTCGGCGATTCTGTGTCGGTCTATCTCGACGGTGGTCAGCTCGGTGGCGCGGATGGCGCGCCGTCGACCATCGTCGACTTCACCCAACACGAGGATGGACAGGTGCTGCGGCGCGGCGCGATCAGTGTGGAAACGCTCCGTGAAACCGCACCGAATCTCCTCGATCTGCCCACTGAAGTCGGCGAGAAAGACGAAGGTCCGTCGACAGGCTCAAGTCCCAATGGCTCAGCGCCCGCTGCGGGAGGCTGAGTGCGCGAGTACTTGCTAGTTCTCTGCATCGCGGCGGCAGTGACTTATCTGCTGAGTGGTGTCTGCCGTCGCCTGGCTCTGCGAACCGGAGCAATGGCCAGAGTCCGGGACCGCGACGTGCACACGATCGAGATGCCCTACTTCGGTGGCGTGGCGATGCTGGCTGGAGTCGCGGCCGCGATTCTGATCTCCTGGCAGCTGCCATTTCTCGGCCGCTTGGCGACTGTGCAACAAGACTCTCGGGCTGTTTTGGTAGCAGCGATCGTGATCTGTCTCGTGGGTGTGCTCGACGATGTTTTCGAGCTACCCCCGCTGACGAAATTCGCCGGGCAGGTTTTCGCGGCGGGCATTGCCGTGGCGCTGGGGGTCAAGATGCTGTGGATCCCGCTGCCCAACCAGATCGTCTCGTTGGACGGCACAACTTCGGTTGCGATCACCGTGTTTTTCATCGTGCTGTGCTCGAATGCCGTGAACTTCGTCGATGGCCTGGATGGATTGGCCACTGGAGTAGTCGGGATCGGCGCTCTTGCCTTCTTCGCCTACTCCTATCTGCTCACCGTCACTGAGGGCCTCACCAGGGCGACGACCTCAAGCCTCATCACGGTCGCCATCGCTGGCGCCTGCCTCGGCTTCTTGCCGCACAACTTCTTCCCAGCGCGGATGTTCATGGGCGACTCCGGCGCGATGCTGTTGGGTCTGCTGCTTGCAACGTCCACCATCAGCCTCACCGGACAGATCGACATCTCGCAGCTTCAGGACGGTCGCGAGGGGTTGGTTCCGACGGTCCTTCCTTTGGTGTTGCCGCTGGCAATCCTCGCGCTGCCGTTTCTCGACCTGACCCTGGCGTTCATTCGTCGTACCTATGCCGGCAAGTGGTGGTTCTTACCCGACAAACAGCACCTGCACCACCGGCTTCTGGAACGCGGCCACAGCCAGCGTCGTGCCGTCATGCTGATGTATGTCTGGTCGGCGCTCGTCTCCTTCGGTGTGATCATCTTGGGGCTGGTGCAGACAGAACGACAGTGGACTGTCGTGGCGATCGGGGTAGTGTGCGCACTGGTTTTGATGGTGGTCACACTTGGTCGCCCCGTGCGCGCCAAGCACCAGATCCGCCGGGGCGAGTCTCTGCACTGATTGCTCGGCTCGCAGTGCTCGCTCCGCGCATGTCCATCCGGAGATGCCGTTGTCGGAGAAGGCACTGTGTTAGTTTTCACGGACGCAGCCCTGCGACCTTTGTTCGCGCGACGCGACCCGGCCCGTATCCGATCACTATCCAGCTCCGACACTGGCATAAAAAGGACTGCCGCTCATGACCGTCGACAGCCGCCCCGAGCGTGCGGCGACGCCTGCAGATGGGCCGAGTGTGCACGTCATCCGGGCTCGCAAGCTGCTAATTGGCGGTGCTGTGGGCGGGTTGATCGCGGCAACCGTCTGCTTGATCGGCTTCACCATCGGCTACGGGATGAGCGGCCTGATCTCGGCCGCCCTGGCAGCCGCCATGGTGCTGTTCTTCTATGGAGTCGGCCAGTACGTGATGGTGCTCTTCGCCGACGCTGGGGCCCGGACGTTGCTCACTGTGTCGATGTGCAGCTACACCGCGCGTGTGGTGATCCTGGGACTGGTCCTGGTGCTCTACAACGCCCACCACGAAGTCTGGCCAACACTGACACCCATGGTCATCTTCCTGACAACGATCATCGTTGTCGCGGGATGGCTGGCAGTCGAAATCTTTGTCTTTTCTCGCCTGCGAATCGGGGCCTACGACACCGAGTACGTGCCACCAAGCAAAGGTGACTTGGAGCCGTGACCGGTGCCGCAATCACTGCTAGCGTGTGTCACGCCATGAAGGAACAACCGAAGGCGGCCTTCGACCAGCCGAAATCGCAAGGAGGCGAGGAATCGGGCGGAATGGACTTGGGGCTACGAGTGCTCTCCTACTTGATCGCCGGCGTTCTGGTCTACGGACTGCTTGGATGGCTCGGCGATCACTACTTCGGCACCAGGTTCCTGTTGCCGATCGGGATCGTCGCAGGCGCTGCATTCGGGGCGTACGTGATCATCCGGCGCTTTGGCCGCATCGATGACGCAGCACCTGCAACGGGTGCCAAGGATCGAAGCAACCAGGGCACGGTAACCGGGCACACGCAGAAGGCCGAGAAGGGGGAACGGTGAGCGGTTTCTTGTCGGGCCTGACCCCGCTGGAAACAGACGGCGGCGGCTTCGAAGCCCCCGGGGTGCATAGCTTCGACGTGCCGCCACTGTTCGAAGGCGTTCCCTGGTTAGCCTGGTTAGACAAGTACATGCTGCAGAGCATCATCTCGGTGATCTTGATCTTGATCTTCTGGATGATCATGGCCCGGAAGAACGCCATGGTGCCCAGCAAGGGCCAGTACCTCGGCGAAACTGCCTACTTCTTCGTCCGGAACACCATCGCCCGGGACATGATCGGGCACGACTTCCGCAGATACCTCCCGCTGCTGATCGCCCTGTTCTCCTTCGTGCTGGTCAATAACCTATTTGGAGTCTTTCCACTCAGCCTGCTACCCACGCCCTCGCACATAGGTTGGCCGTACGGCCTGGCAATTCTGGTGTGGGTGATCTATAACGGCGTTGGCATCGCTAAGCACGGTTTCTTTGGTTACCTCAAGCACGCGACGCTGCCCTCGGGTGTGCCCGTATTCATGTGGCCGCTGATCATCCCGCTGGAGTTCGTGTCCAACATCCTCGTCCGGCCGGTCACCCTGTCCTTGCGACTTTTCGCCAACATGTTCGCCGGGCACCTGCTGGTCCTGGTGTTCGTGTTGGGCGGGGAGTACTTGCTTCTGCATTCCGAGTCGATCATCAACAAGACCGCCGGCGTGGTCGCCCTGATCTTCAGCATGGCGATCTTCGGCCTGGAGATCTTCGTTCAGTCCCTGCAAGCTTTTATCTTCACCGTTCTCACCGCCCAGTACATCTCCTCGGCCGCGTCCGAGGAGCACTGACCCACCCTCGGTTTCCGCAGATTCCGCGAAACCCCGTCAAGAAAGAAGTCGCAAATGACTCCAATGGAACTCGTCGGATCCCTCGGTATCGTCGGCTACGGCCTCGCCGCCATCGGCCCCGGAATCGGCGTGGGCTTGATCTTCGGCTCGGTCATCCAGGGCACGGCGCGGCAGCCCGAGGCCCGCGGCGCGATGATGGGCACGGCCTGGATCGGATTCGCTGTGACTGAGGCGCTGGCGATCATCGGAATCGCCCTCGCCTTCGTCTTCGGCGGGCTGTGAGCGAGTGGTCTCGATGACCGCGCTTCTTGTACCGCTCCAGGAGAATCCGCTGGTCCCGCACCTGTCGGAAGTGATTGCCGCGATTGTGTTCGCGCTGCTACTGACCTTCCTCATCAGCAGGTTCGTGGTGCCGCGGTTCGAGGCCACCTACGCCGAGCGCACCGCCGCCATCCAGGGTGGCTTGGAGAAGGCGGAGAAGGCTCAGGAGGCTGCCGATGCGGCTTTGCGCCAGTACAACGAGCAGTTGGCCGAGGCCCGCACCGAAGCGGCCAGGATTCGCGAGGACGCTAAATCCGAGGGCACGCAGATCCTCGCCGAACTTCGCGAGCAGGCGCAGGCCGAGGTCGCCCGGATCAGGACCCAGGGAGAGGCTCAGCTCGAAGCCGAGCGCGCCACAGTCATGACTCAGATGCGAGCTGAGATCGGTACGTTGGCCACCACGTTGGCGAGCCGGATCGTCGGCGAGTCGCTTGAGGACGATGAGCGAGCCCGACGTACGGTCGATCGCTTCCTCGCGGAGCTCGAAGGTGAGGGCGAGCGCACGCCCGTGGGCAGGTCATGAATCTGGGCGCGAGGCTGTGATGACCGTCGCCACCGACGCGCGACTGAGTTCGCTGGACCGCATGCTGAATGACAGCCAGGTCGGCGACACCTTCGCCACCGACATGTTCGCGGTGGTTGACGCGCTGGAGTCCTCACCAACGCTGCGGCGGGCCGTGACCGATCCAGGCACGCCGGAAGGAGCGCGTCAGGGTTTGGTGCATGGGTTGCTCGACGGCAAAGTTGACCGGGCTGTGGCTGATTTCGTGGCGGAGGCGGCAACGCTCCGGTGGGCAGGGGGGCGTACGTTCGCGGCCGCACTGGAGCGGCAGGCCGTACGTGCCGTGCTCATCGTGGCAGACCGACGTGGCGAGCTGGAGGACACCGAGGACCAGCTCTTCCGATTCGCCCGGTTCGTGGAGTCCAACCCCGATCTGCGTAATGTGCTGGCGGACCGCTCGATCAACCGCAGCAGGCGGCAGGAACT
>Ga0210381_10000124_pt1 | contig 14904 bp, 16 predicted proteins | sample PLM1_5_coexredo_FD_155489 | JGI IMG/M metagenome (GOLD analysis project Ga0210381, IMG submission 155489) | Groundwater sediment microbial communities from an aquifer in East River, Colorado, USA - PLM1_5_coex redo | ecosystem: Environmental > Terrestrial > Soil > Riparian zone | place: USA...
GCCGCCTGGCAGAACCCGTCCAGTTCACCGAGACGCTCGGATTGTCGGGCTCATTCCTGGTGTGGTCGATCTTCGGTGCTCTCTTCGTAGGAGCGCTGCTCACCCACGACCTCTCAGCTCGACCCATCCTCTACGCAATACTCAGCCTCACGGTAATCAGGATGGTGCCGGTAGCGATCGCGCTCATCGGAACGCATCTGCGTCCGACCACACTGGCATTCATGGGCTGGTTCGGCCCGCGCGGGCTCGCCTCGGTCGTCTTCACACTCCTTGCCCTGGAGGAGATCGACCCTAGCGGCGGCGGTGGGATGCTCCTACAGACCGTTACATGGACAATCCTGCTCTCAGTGGTGCTGCACGGCATCTCGGCGTCGCCGCTAGCTGCCCGGTACGGGGCTTCGATTACGAAGGCAGGCGACATCCCTGAGAAGGCGCCCGCGGGTGAACCTCAGATCCGGCTTCGCGACCTTGCGGGACGCCACCGCCTTGAGGAGCAGCAGGCACGAGTAACCTCCTGAACTGCCATGGTGAATTGGCCGCAGATCTGCCGCGGCTTGAGCAGAGCCAGCTATATCGGCTAGTCCGTCGCTCACGTCCAGGTGGTCAAGCCATCCGGCTAGCAAGCCGGCGTCAGCTTTGGATGCTTGGGGTTCTCAAGGCAATGGCCTCGGTCAACTGATCAGACTGGGCACTGCTGTCGACGGCACGTGAAAACTGACCCTTTGGCGGCAGTTGAAATCTGACCCCCTTCGTGATGCTGACCTCAGCCGAGGTCAGGGGGAAGTGGGTGTTGAGTGTGGAAGATTGGGCGGAGATCCGCCGGTTGCATCGGGCGGAACGGATGCCGATCAAGATGATCGCGCGGGTGGTGGGGTGTTCGAAGAACACGGTGAGGAAGGCGTTGGCAGCCGACCAGCCGCCGGCGTATCGACGGCAACCGCGGGGTTCGGTGGTGGATTCAGTGGAGCCGCGGATTCGGGAGTTGCTCCAGGCGTGCCCGACGATGCCGGCCACGGTCATTGCGGAACGGATTGGGTGGCCGTATTCGATCCGCACCTTGAGTGGGCGGGTGGCCGAGCTGCGGCCGATCTATGTGCCGCCGGACCCGGCCTCTCGGACTACGTACCTGGCTGGGGAGATCGCGCAGTGCGATTTCTGGTTTCCGCCGATCACGCTGCCGGTGGGGTTCGGGCAGACCCGGACTGCAACGCAGCTGCCGGTGCTGACGATGATCACTGGCTATGCTCGCTGGGCATCCGCGTTGCTGGTGCCGACCCGACGGCCGGCGGATTTGTATGCCGGCTGGTGGAGGCTGCTCGAGCAGCTAGGTGCAGTGCCCCGGGTGCTGGTCTGGGACGGCGAGGCCGCGGTCGGCCGCTGGCGGCCCCGGCAGCCGGAACTAACCGCGGCCTGCCAGGCATTCCGCGGCGTGCTGGGCACGAAGGTGCTGATCTGCAAACCGGCCGACCCGGAAGCCAAGGGAATCATCGAGCGGCTGCATGACTATCTGGAACGCTCGTTTCTGCCCGGTCGCAGCTTCACCTCTCCGACCGATTTCAACACTCAGCTTCAGGCATGGCTGGGAATCGCCAATCGCCGCCGGAAACGATCATTGGGCTGCGCCCCGGCGGACCGGATTGGGGCCGACAAGGCGGCGATGCTGGCGTTGCCGCCGGTGCCGCCCGTCACCGGTTGGGAGATATCGCTGCGGCTGCCTCGTGACCACTACGTGCGGTTGGACAGCAACGACTATTCGGTTCATCCAACGGCGGTGGGCCGACGGGTCCTGGTCCGCGCCGACCTGGACCGGGTCCGCGTGTGGTGTGAAGGAGGCCTGGTCGCCGATCATGAAAGGGTTTGGGCGAGGCACCAAACGATCTCCGACCCCGCCCACGTGACGGCTGGGCAGCTGCTGCGGCATCAGCGGTTCACCGTCTTACCGCCGGCCACCGAAACCGAGGTGGAACAGCGCTCTCTCATCGATTACGACACCGCACTGGGCGTGGCCGAATTCGACGAAGAGGTGGCGTTGTGACCGGCACCAAAACCGCAGCCCGGGACCTCACCGGCGAAATCGCCTATTTGACGCGGGCGCTGAAAGCGCCCACGCTGCGCGAATCTGCCGGCCGGCTCGCCGAGCGGGCCAGAGCCGAATCGTGGACCCATGAGGAATACCTGGCGGCCTGTCTGCAACGCGAGGTCGCCGCCCGGGATGCCCACGGCGGCGAGGGCCGGATCCGAGCCGCCCGGTTCCCGGCCCGCAAAAGCATCGAGGAGTTCGACTTCGACCACGCTCGCGGGCTGAAACGCGACTTGATCGCCCACCTCGCCACCTTGGACTTCGTCGCCGCCAAGGAGAACGTGATCTTCCTCGGCCCACCCGGCACCGGCAAAACCCACTTGGCGATCGGCCTCGGAATCCGGGCCTGCCAAGCCGGGCATCGTGTCCTGTTCGCCACCGCCAGCCAATGGGTCGACCGACTCGCCGACGCCCACAACAGCGGACGGCTACAGACCGAACTGCTAAGGCTCAGCCGCTACCCGCTGCTCATCGTCGACGAGGTCGGCTACATCCCCTTCGAACCTGAGGCGGCGAACCTGTTCTTCCAACTCGTCTCCAGCCGATATGAGCGGGCCAGCTTGATCGTCACCTCCAACAAGCCGTTCGGCCGTTGGGGTGAAGTCTTCGGCGACGACGTGGTCGCCGCCGCCATGATCGACCGGCTCGTCCACCACGCCGAGGTCGTCTCCCTCCGCGGGGACTCCTACCGGCTCAAAGACCGAGACCTCGGCCGAACCCCAACAGCAAACAACGAGGACCAATGACCAACCAGGGGGTCAAATTTCACTTGCCGCCAGGGGGTCAATTTTCGGCTGCCGTTGACAACTGCTGCGGGAGGCGCGCCGGACGCCGCTCTCTGTTCCCCCTCGCGGCCTTTGTCCTGCCACGCTTAGATTCGCGTGGCTCCGCCCGCCGTGCTCGCGTGATTGCCACATCGGCAAACCGGAGTGATGTTTCAACTTCCTCTGCATTTCGTATTCGTCGGGGTTCCACGTTCGAATGCCATACGTGGAACACGTTCGCATGTGGTATTACCCGGCACTACCAATTCGTCTAGGCAATTCGACCATTCACTCAGAGCGCAAACGGCTAAGCAGTACGGTCAGGTTTGCTCGCGGATCTTCTTAATAGTTCCTTCGCTGGCAACGTCAGCTGGTGGTCGAGGAGAACCACGACGGGTCGACCGACATCTACGTCGGACCCAACGCTCCCGAGTGAGTGACTTCCTCGCATATCACGAATAGATCCTCGCCGCAGCCCCGGCCAGCATAGCTTCACTGCCCCGCCCGGTAGGTTCGCCCCGCAGGGTCCGCCATCCAACCGAAGGAGCCCCATGCCCGCGCCCGTGCCCAACGAATCCCCCGCCCTGCCCAACGAGGATCTCACCGATCTCCTGAGCGAAATCCGCCTGTTGGTGCCCGGCACCCTGATACTAGTGGCCTTTCTGATAGCCCTGCCGTTCAATTCGGGCTATACCACGATCAGTCGGCTAGACAACGCAGTATATGTAGCGTTGTTCATTTGCGCGATGATCAGCCTGCTGGTGTTCATCGCCCCGGCGGCCCAGCACCGGCTCATGAGCCCCCTGACCGACCGGGCGGCCTTCAAGCGCTCAGTCAACCGCCAGGTCATCATTGGGCTGATGCCGCTCTCGGCCGCCATTACCCTAGCCACGTACTTCGTGATCTCCGACGTGGTAAGCGACCTGGCCGCCGTGATTGTGGCCGGCATCGTCGGGCTGGCCATTGCCGTCTTGTGGTGGATCATCCCACTGAGCAAACGCCGGCGCTGAACTCCCTATGACAACGACGAGGGATACCGCTGCTTCGATTTCAGGCGACCGTCGTGCGGGTCCACTTCGGCGCGGTCCGCGATGGCACTCGACGTTAAGGCTGGAGTTGCTGCCGCGGTTACTTCCTGCGGAGTCGAAATACACCTTGTAGATGTAGACAGTGGTGGGTTGGGGCGCGGTGCATGGCAGCTTCGGCTACGGATATTCGTTTGCCGTCGATCCTGGCAAAGGGGCTATTCGCATTTGACCGTGGGCCCTGCCTGGTCAATGGGTTCACGCCGCGTGTTGGGCGGCGCTGGTGAGCAGGATACGGGCTTGGTAATGGGCAGGATTTCGGTATCCGCGGCCGGTGCGTTTGATGTGTTTGATGCCAGTGTTCGCGGCCTCGGTACGGGCATTGGTGACGTGGTAGGTGATCAGCACCTCGATCGCTGACCACCAGGCCTCTATGGTGTGCCACAGCCGCCAGGTTTCCTCCATGTCCGCGGCCAGCACATAGCAGCCCAAGATCATCTTCTCGGTGCGGGCCGTCTCCATGTGGGCGCTGGCGAGGAGGCGACGGAGCTGTTCCTTAACACCCCAGGCCGCGGACAGCTCATCGCTGGGATCGTCGGTGGCGAACACCCATGCCAGCCGATCCCGCCCTTTCTTGGACAAGGTGTTGAAGCCGCGGAGCAGCAACCTCCGGTGCGCCCAGGCCGGGTCGATCTTCCGGCCGCGGCGCTGCTCGCGTTCCCGGACCAGCCGCTGCCGTACCCGGGTCACCATCAGGTTCGCCAGCTGCACCAGGTGGAACGGATCGACGCTGATCTGGGCGTTGGGCAGCTGCTCGGTGATTGCCCTCTTGAATGCCGCCGACGGGTCGATCGCCACCACCCGGATCCGGTTCCGCCAGACTTGGCTGCGCTCACTTAGCCAGCCGCCGACGGCTGCGGAGTCACGGCCGTCCACGATCCCGAGGACCCGGCCGCAGTCGGCGTTGACAATGGTCGACATCCACGGCTCCACCCGCCGCCAGCCAGCACCATCTGGGTCGCGGAACCAGCGGACCCGACGGTAGCGGTGCTCATCGATCCCAAGCCGACGCACGTGCAGCTCATCGACATTCGGCAGCAGCATCGCCGCCGCGTTGACCGTCGCCTGCACCGTCCACCACGCCACCCCATGCTCCGCGGCCACCTCCGCCACCGCCCGACCGGAATCGATCACCGCGGACAGCAGCGCCGTCCGCAGCCGGGTGGTGCAGCGGGCCCGGACCGGGAACTGCTCGGTCGCTGCAGTGAACGTGCCTCGCGGACACTCCGGCTCGGCGCACACCAGCCGCGGCTTGCGCACCACAACCTCTAGCTGGCCGGCGTGCGGGATGTCGCGGACTCGCTGCACGATCCAGGCGTGCACTCGCGCCGAGATCACCCCACAGCACGGGCAGCCGTCAGCAAGATCAACAGGCTGAATCCTCACCCGGCGCCCGCCCAATGGAAGATCGACGGCATCGACCACCCGATAGCCGGGCAGGTTGAAGATCACGCTCGCAGCATCACGCCGCGAGCCCGTAGGCTCGAACAAGCTCGTGGTCCTTCCTCGATGGATGCATAGACACACCCATCTCAGCGCAGGGCCACGAGCCCTTGCATCAACGACTCACCACGGCAAAGTGCGAAGTGCCGGCAAAGGCGAGGACGGTGACGGCTTCCGCCTTTTTGGGCCGATCAGCTCTTTAGTCGCGGTCGCTGTTAAGCGCTGAGACTGCTACGCGGGTTCTTTCCGTTTGCGTGTCGGGTTCATTCGGTCCACCGCGACTTCGTTCGCATGCTAATCAATTCTGTGAGAGCCATTCTGAGCGAAGCACCCGCTTCGAGGTGAACCTGAGTACCCCGTAGATATCCCTACTTACTTGCCTTACTACCAGAATTAGCCATTTAGCTTGACAAGTTCTTTGACTTTATTAATAAGATAAATGGGCGGCTGGGAGGGAATAGATAAAGTGTAAGTCGCCTATGTACTCGAAGTACTCGAAGTCCCTTATGTACTCGAAGTACTCTATGTCTCTTGACAAGGGGAAACAGCTCAGCGGCGCTTCCCATGGCACTCGAAGTACTCGAAGTCCCTTATGTACCCGAAGTACTCGAAGTCCCTTATGTACCCGAAGTACTCGAAGTAACCAGGCTCTGCCGGCGTAGCAGAGACATCACCCGGTCCCACATAACCTGACCACGAGGATCGGAGTACCGGTTTGGGTACTTCACGATCGAGACATCAGTGTCGATCCAGACATCCGGCCCTAGCACCGCAGCAGCAGCCTCAACCATCACACCGCGCGTGGAGGCGACCGCGTCGTCGATCAGGTCAATCGGTGCCTCTATCAGCAGGGCATCATGCACGGGGGCGCACACCGATATGCCACGCTCAGTCGCCAGACAACAAGCAATGCGCAGCATCTCCGCGCCATGACTCTGCATCGGAAAGTTGCGGAGCGCGGTCGGTCGAGTGTTGTTGGTGACGTTGAGCCTCCAGCCGTACGCAGTGGTCATGTGACCACGCAATAGCGCTACGTCGACGGACTTGTCCTGCCAGGCAGTGAACAGGGGATAGGTCCGCGCCAGCATCCGCAGCAGCGCTTCGGCCTCGATCACTGATGTGCCGGTACGGAACGCCAGAGTCTTCGCACCCATCCCGTAGTTCGTACCGAGCACACACGCCTTGCAAATATCGCGGACAGGCCCATGGCTGGCTTTGGTCGCACCCTCAGGAGCGAGACCGGCGCGTACGGCAAACGACAGGTAGGGGTCGCCGGACGCAACAGAGTCCATCAGGAATGGGTCACCGCTTAAGGCCGCAGCAATCGCCACCTCTTGGCTACTCCAGTCGATGTAGGCGATTGCCATTCCGAGGCCGGGCTTGATCAACCCTCGCAGCCAGACAGAAGGCCCGAAGATGAACTTGTTAGCGGATGGAGTGTTACGCCCCGACGAGGCACCGAAGGGGCTGAGCATCGTACGGTTCCGTCCATCGGAACTGGTTGCCAGCTTTTCTAACCGGAGCTCGCTCAATGAGTGGCGTAGCTCGCGTAGTGGAGCCAGCTCGGGGTGGATCTTCGCCATGTCCCGGAACGTGTCCTGATCCAGCTTCAAGTTGCCAGTTTCGGTTTTTGGCCACGCGATGCCGCGGTCGACGAGGTACTTAGCAAACAGCCCGGACTTAAAGGTGCCGTTCTCGAACACGCCGTAATTGGCGTCCACCTCTTCAATCAGATCGGACTTGATCGGCTCCCAGCCGTCACGAATAGCTGTCAGCGTCTCGAGGTCGATCGGCACGCCGGTCCGCTCCATGTGCGCTACGGCGGCCATGTAGCGGCCTCTGAGCAACGCTTGGCCCAACGCCTGCGACGTCGGTGCAATCTGCGGCAGCATGGCTTCCAGCAGCGCCGGCAAGCAGATGACGTCGGTCTCGCAATAGTCCAAGACGTCGCGACGCTCCGAGTCAGACCACGGTCCACCTCGCATCACAAGATCACGGCCGGACTTCTTCTCCTCGGACGTGATCCGCGTGATGTGGTGCCTCGATAGCGCGGAGAGCAAGCCGCGCCCATCAGCGACCGCCAGCGCATTGGTTTCGCGTCGGAACTCCGCATACAGGTCGATGACCATGGTCGGCACGGGCCAGCCAAGCGACAGAAAGCAACCGATCTCGGCCGGCGCATAGTAGGCGACGATCAGAGTGTCGTCATCGATCTCGAACGGCGGTTCAGGGCCTAGCTGATCTTGCCAAAGTCGAACCAGCCGGCCCGTCCCGACCTCTTTGGCGACGAGACAGACCGGCTGCGGGATCTCACCCTCCGGAGCGAGGAACTCAAAGTCGATGCACCAGATCGCCCGGAACGGTAGACCGAGCGGCATCAGATTTCCCCGTTGATCTCCCTGACGACTGCGTGCTCCAGTGTGTCGATCACCTTGTCGTGGAACGCCAGCTCGATGAATTCCTTGAAGGTATGGTCCGGCCACTGCGGATCACCAAGATCACCCCGGGCAACCACAATGTCGTATGCACCAAGAGACTTGTTGCCGATGATCTTGACCCAGACTTTCTTTGCCTCTTCAGCAGCGCGGAGCCCTGATAGATACCATGAGCGGGCCGCCGCGCTGCCATCCACGGTCGGCAGCTTGGCCGGCCACAGGAAAACATTCGATCTTTTATCGATGCAGGTGAACAGCCGAACTTTGCGGAGATGCTCTGCCAGGGCGGCGCGCACTTCAGGCGCTACCCAGAACATCGTTCGGTCCATCTCGGACTCGTGCTCTAGCACGTACCCGTCGACCACAAAATCGTCATCGTCACGAACCCGGAAGAATTCATTCTTCCCAGGCCGCCGGACCGGAACGGTAGTCAGGATCTTTTCAACGTCGAAGGCATCCAAGTCAGGCGCTGTCCGCAGCGCGTCCAGGTCAAACGGGTTAGGCCGCAGTGCGGAATCGCCACCTGCTTGGTCGTCCAGTAGGCTCGACATTGGATTCAGTAACTCCATTCGTTGTGATCGGGGACCGCCGGAGGACGCCGGCGGTTTTCGTTTTGTCGCGCGGTTGATCTTCGAAGTAGTCGGCAGGGTCATAGCCCACCGCGCCGGGGATTTGCCTGTATGGCTTTCGCTGCGACCAGGCTCTTGTGATCATGACGCCAAAGGCTCTTTGGTGTGGACAGTGAGCCACTCGTCAACCGCCGTACGCGAGTAGCGGACGTGCTTGCCGATCTTGGTGAAGGCTGGTCCTTTCCTCTTGCTGTTCCACACGTAGATGGTTTTCGGTGGCACGTTCAGCTCTTCAGCCAGCTCTTCTAGCGTCAGCCATTGCTCAGGCACAGGCGTTACCTCCAGGTCAGGTGTTCGGCGTTACCGAACTATTACCGACAGAAATATATCAAGAACTGCGAACGATTGGGAAGCAGGAAGAATAGTTGACAGAGAACCTTTACTGATGACAGTCTGTCTCCGTGGAACCAACAGGAAGCAATGAAAAAGACCAGACGGTCCGCGGGCGCCCTCGCATCGGACGCGTCGGTCGCCATGTCGCCACAGCTGTCCACATAGTTCCTGGGGTGCAGGGTCCTAGGGAGGTCGAGTTTGATTGGATACCGGACGACTGGATACCGGGCGACGCGGTTGCCATCTCGCTGAAGCTGAAGTATTACGAAGCGCTAGCCCGCTACGTGTGCACCGAGTTTCGGGCATACCGATCCCCAGATGCACCAGAGGGCAAGGCGTACGTCACCTCGGAAACGCTCCGCGAAACCACGTTGGCCACCTGGATCGCAACCGCGTTGAACTCAGGCGAGCCAGTGATCTGGGCAATCCCCAACACGGACGACGTCGAGCCATGGGGCTTGACACCGCCCAAGAACCTGCGTCAGGAAGGGCCTACCGACCGCGCATTGCGATGGACAGCCCACCTGTACCGCTGCGCCATGGCGGTCTGGCTGAACCCGGCTGTGCAGATCGAGAAGCAGCTCAAGCTGTCTCATTCGACAGCGGCCCGCTGGATACGGCTAGCACGCCAGAAGGGCTATCTGGGTCCGTCCGAGGGGCCAGGCAGGGCCGCAGCCTGATGGGCCACATCCAAAAGCGCGCTGACCGTCGCTACCGGGCACGCTGGCTCGATCCTGACGGCAAGGAACGGTCAAAGACCTTCACGAAGAGATCCGACGCCGAGCGACACTTGGCGACGGTCGAAGGTGCCAAGCTGACCGGCAACTACGTCGACCAAACCTCCAAGGTCACCGTCGCCGAGTACGCCAGGCAGTGGGCGGCGACCAGGCCGCACCGGCAGAGCACCGCTGATCGTATTGCCTCCCTGATCGGCAAGCACATCGAAGGCACCTCACTGGGCACCAGGAGGCTGTCAGCGGTCCGGCCGAGCGAAGTACAGGCCTGGGTGAGTGATCGCGCCAAGGTCTTAGCGCCGAGCACCGTACGGCTGCTGGTGACGGTAGTGCGCTCGATCTTCTCCGCCGCCGTGCAGGATCGGCTCATTGCGTCCAGCCCGGCAACGCGGCTCAGCCTGCCACGATCGGAGCACAACCGCATCGTGCCGTTGACTGTCGAACAGGTGCGGAATCTCATCGACGCGATGCCTGCCCATTGCCGGGCAATGGTGATCACCCAAGCCGGGCTTGGCCTGCGGATCGGTGAGCTGATGGCGCTGCGCACCGAAGACGTCGACTTCCTGCGGCGTACCGCCCGGATCGAATTCCAAACCACTACCGACGGCAAGCGCAGGGTGCCACCCAAGACGCCGCGATCACGGCGTACGGTGCCTCTGCCGAGCGTGGTCGCCGAGGCCCTGGCCGCTCACATCGCCCATCTCCCACCGGCAGCAGACGGAACGATCTTCACCACTAAGAACGGCCTGCCGTGGCGTCACGAGTACTACAGCACTCGGGTCTTCGCCCCGGCCATCAAGCGCGCCTGCCTGCCTGCGGGCACCACGAGCCACGACCTACGCCACCATTTCGCCTCGGTGTTGCTCGCCGCCGGCGAGTCGGTGGTTGCGGTTGCGGAGCGCCTCGGCCACGAGAACGCCATCCTGGTGCTGAGCACCTACGGGCATCTGATGCCCGACTCCGAGGACCGCACTCGGCGCGCCATCGATGCGGCCTGGACAACGACTGACGGCCTGGAGACGGCCTCGGCGTTGTCTCGGGCGCCATAGCTCCTGGTCAGGAGCTGTTCTCGGGCTTTAGGCGCAGAAATGCCCATACCGTAGTGCCCGCAGGGGGTGCCGGGAGGCCTCAAGACCATTCGCATTCTGTGTTTGCTTGCCGCGCTCGCTCGGCGCGGATCGCGCCAGGTAGCCACCTACGTCGTCCTCGCTCGGGTACGAGTGGCATGTCCCCTCCCTCCTCCTCCGAACGGCGTCGCGGGATCCGTGTTCCCTGTCAGCGCGGGCACATACGATGTGCTCCGTGACTGACCGTCTCGTCGTTCGGGGTGCGCGCGAGCACAACCTGCGAAACATCTCGCTCGATCTGCCGCGAGATGCTCTCATCGTCTTCACCGGACTGTCGGGATCGGGAAAGTCGAGTCTCGCCTTCGACACCATCTTCGCGGAGGGTCAGCGCCGTTACGTCGAGTCGCTTTCCGCGTACGCGAGGCAGTTCCTTGGTCAGATGGACAAGCCGGATGTCGATTTCATCGAGGGTCTGTCGCCCGCGGTTTCCATCGACCAGAAGTCCACGAGCCGTAACCCACGGTCGACAGTCGGCACCATCACCGAGGTGTATGACTACCTCCGTCTGCTTTACGCCCGCGCTGGGCGCCCTCACTGCCCGATCTGCGGTGAGCCGATCAGCCGCCAGTCGCCGCAGCAGATCGTCGACCGGTTGATGGCGATGGCGGAGGGCACCCGGTTCCAGGTGCTGGCACCCGTGGTCCGCGCCCGCAAGGGGGAGTACGTGGAGGTTTTCCGCGAGCTCGCCTCAGAGGGCTTCAGTCGAGCCCGGGTGGACGGCCAGGTCGTGCAACTCACCGACCCGCCGGTCCTCGACAAGAAGTACAAGCACTCCATCGACGTCATCGTCGACCGGCTGGCGGTGAAACCGAATGTCAAGCTCCGGTTGACCGACTCGGTGGAAACCGCGCTGAGGTTGGCGCAGGGTGTCGTATCGATCGATTTCGTGGACCTCGACCCGAAGGATCCACAACGGGAGCGGAACTACTCCGAGAAGATGGCGTGCCCGAACAACCATGACATCGGTATCGATGAGCTCGAGCCGCGGCAGTTCTCTTTCAACGGTCCGTGGGGTGCCTGCCCCGCTTGTTCCGGCCTGGGCACCCGCATGGAGGTCGACCCGGAGCTCGTCATACCCGATGACGAGAAGAGCCTGTCCGAAGGGGCGATAGCCCCGTGGTCCTCGCAGCACGTCGCGGATTACTTCAGCCGGCTCATTGATTCGCTCGCCGAGAGCGCTGGCTTCTCGACGACGACCCCGTGGCACCGGCTGCCGGCTGCGGCCCAGAAGATGCTGCTCGATGGTGTGCCCGGTGTGGTCCATGTGCGTTACAGGAACCGGTACGGCCGGGAGCGCAGCTACAACGCGAAGTACGAAGGTGTCATCCCGTATATCGAGCGGCGCCATGCCGAAGCGGAGAGTGACACTTCGCGGGAACGATTCGCGGGATATATGCGCGAGGTGCCATGTCGAGCGTGTAAGGGCGCTCGGCTGAAGCCGACCTCGCTCGCGGTGACCATCGGCGGCAAGAACATCTCAGAAGTGTCGTCGTTGTCGATTGATGGCACGGCTTCCTTCCTGGGCCAGCTGGAGCTCAACGAGCGGGAGCGGCAGATCGCGGAGCGGGTGCTCAAGGAGATCAACGAGCGGCTGAGATTCCTGCTCGACGTTGGTTTGGACTATTTATCGCTCAGCCGTCCCACCGGGAGCCTTTCCGGTGGCGAGGCGCAACGAATTCGGCTCGCGACTCAGATCGGGTCGGGACTGGTCGGCGTCCTCTACGTGCTCGACGAGCCCAGCATCGGGCTGCATCAGCGTGACAACCGACGGCTGATCGAGACCCTGCTCCGGCTCCGGGATCTGGGCAATACCTTGATCGTCGTCGAGCACGACGAGGAAACGATCAAGGCAGCGGACTGGGCCGTCGACATCGGTCCGGGTGCTGGTGAGTACGGCGGCCGGGTGGTGCATTCGGGCCCTGTTGACGAGCTACTGAGCAACCGCGACTCGCTCACCGGCGCCTATCTGTCGCGACGCCGTTCGATCCCGCTGCCGGCGTCCCGCCGTCCGCGTTCCGCTGGTCGAGAAATCACCGTGCACAAGGCAACCGAGCACAACCTGCGCAACATCACGGTGTCATTTCCTCTCGGCCAGCTCATCGCCGTGACCGGAGTTTCAGGGTCTGGCAAGTCCACCCTGGTCAACCACATCTTGTACACCGCCCTTGCGAAACGGATCTACAACGCGCGCGAGGTGCCTGGTCGGCACCGGTCGATCACTGGAGCCGATGAGATCGACAAGGTCATTCACGTCGATCAATCGCCCATTGGTCGTACGCCGCGGTCCAATCCGGCCACCTACACCGGAGTGTTCGACCATATCCGCAGGCTCTTCGCCGAGACTCCGGAGGCCAAGGTACGCGGCTATCTGCCGGGGCGGTTCTCGTTCAACGTCAAAGGCGGTCGCTGTGAGAACTGTACCGGCGACGGCACGATCAAGATCGAAATGAACTTCTTGCCGGACGTCTATGTGCCGTGCGAGGTCTGCCACGGCGCCCGATACAACCGCGAGACTCTCGAGGTCCATTACAAGGGAAGGTCGATCGCCGAGGTCTTGGACTCCTCGATCGAGGAAGCGCTGGAGCTGTTTGCACCGCTGCCCGCGATTGCGCGGCATCTCAGCACGCTGGTTGACGTGGGACTTGGTTATGTACGCCTCGGGCAGCCGGCGCCGACCCTCTCCGGCGGCGAAGCCCAGCGCGTCAAGCTGGCCAGTGAGCTGCAGAAGCGGGCGACGGGCCGCACGCTCTACGTGCTGGATGAGCCAACCACGGGTCTGCACTTCGAGGACATTCGCAAGCTGTTGGGTGTCTTGGGCCGGCTTGTCGACGCGGGCAACACTGTCGTCGTGATCGAGCACAACCTCGACGTGATCAAGACCGCCGACTGGCTGATCGACATGGGTCCGGAGGGTGGCTCGCGCGGCGGCTTGGTGATTGCGCAGGGCACCCCTGAGCAGATCGCGGCCAGTTCCAAGTCCTACACCGGGGCCTACCTCAAGCCACTGCTCGACGGGCAGTCCATCCCCATCAGGGCGACCCAACCAGCGCTCGTCGCCAGCTGATCGAACCAAATCGATGCCTATCTCGTCTGGGCTCGAAAGGCATCTTCACGGTTGGAGGCATCTGTGTCCGAGCTCGGCGACCGCCAGCCGCACCAGGAATGCTCCGCCACCACGCGTCGTACCGTGCTTCGAACCGCAGGACTGCTCGCCGTCGCCGGCGGTGGTGCCGCCGCGCTAGCTAGTTGCTCCGCTGACGCTCAAAGCGGCTCGCCCTCCACCGCGCCAGCCGCGGAAACGACCTCTCCACCAGCGTCGCCGTCGCCGACCGTCGACTCGACCTCCACTAAGCCGTCCGCCTCGAAGGCAAAGGCGCCCGACGGTCCAAGCGTCGCAACCTCAAAGGTGCCGGTCGGCGGTGGAGTGATCTTGGAAGACGCCGACTATGTCGTCACTCAGCCGAGGAAGGGAAAGTACAAGGCGTTCAGCAAGATCTGCACGCATCAGGGATGCCCGGTGGCCGCCGTCAGGAACGGAGTCATTCACTGCGACTGTCACGGCAGCGAATACTCGATCAAGGACGGCTCGGTGACGAATCCCCCCGCTCCGAAACCTCTTGCCGAGGCGAAGGCCGCTGTCTTCGAAGGCAAGGTCTACGTCACTGGTTGACCCGTCGGCAGGGTTCGTCCAGACCATGTCAACCAGCCTCACTTGTCGTATCCGAGTTGCTCCTTGCTAGACGACCACCGACCGGCCGGAGATCCTTGTGGGGCGGAGTGGCCGGGTGATCGCGCGGTTCGATCACCGGACGCAGGACTCCGGCAACATCTCGTGGTTGGTCGAGACGCGCAGTGGCGCATTCTTCGTCAAGACAGCTGGAGTTCCCGATGCTCCGCCTCCTGGCGCGTACGCCCATGACCGAGACGCGCGGCAGGAGATCGTTTCAGCGTTCGCCGAGGCTTGGGCATCGGCCAGCAGTGTCTGATCGACTCGACACGGGGTGACTCTGGAGTGCCGATTTGACCGTCGGCGCTCGCGCCTAGTCTGGGGCGCGTGGTACCTCCAGTCGCGCCTCGCCCAGCGCCGGCGTACCGGCCCGCGCCGGGTTCCATTCCGGACCAGCCTGGGGTGTACCGCTTCTCCGACACCGACGGCCGAGTCATCTATGTGGGCAAGGCGAAGAGCCTGCGATCCCGGCTGAATTCCTACTTTGCTGATCCGGCGTCGCTGCTGAGCCGCACCCGATCCATGGTCAGCACAGCCACCAAGGTGG
>Ga0210381_10000127_pt1 | contig 14649 bp, 11 predicted proteins | sample PLM1_5_coexredo_FD_155489 | JGI IMG/M metagenome (GOLD analysis project Ga0210381, IMG submission 155489) | Groundwater sediment microbial communities from an aquifer in East River, Colorado, USA - PLM1_5_coex redo | ecosystem: Environmental > Terrestrial > Soil > Riparian zone | place: USA...
GCTGAGCCCCGCACGAACGTCCTGCCAGCTGCCTGGCGTGTGGTTTGAGGGGCGAAAGTATTGCCACAGCGTTCACATCGGGCCCATTTTGGATGCCTTCACTAGGTATGAAGACCTCTCATTCCGACATCCAGGCCGTGATTGCCAGACACGGTGTCCAATCCGGGTTGCCGTTGTCACACGATCGCCGCAGGAGATTGCCGTGAGACGCTTGGACCTGCAAGGCGATGCCGCCTGAGGTGAGCTTCTGCGAAATCCGTCGACCGGTTTGTCCGTCCTCTGTAGGGTAAATCGCTTGCTAGTTCGCCTCTCGCCCTAGGAGAGATCATGGTCGGACGTGCCAATTGCGTGATCGCCCTGCGGGCCGAGGGCGTCTCAGTGGTGCTCGATGTTTCTGACGGGCAGTTGCCCGCTATCGTGCACTGGGGCGCCGACCTAGGCACGCTTGACCGCACAGATGTCGAAGCCCTGATCCTGTCGACAATCGACCCGGGCGGCCCGAACGTCGTCGACGTACCGGTCCGTCTCGCGGTGCTGCCGGAGCACTGGACGGGCTGGGTGGGTCGCCCTGGACTGAGCGGATCCCGAGCAGGCCGAGACTGGTCGCCCAAGTTCACCGCAACGGAGGTGCGCGTCGACGGCGCACCCGTTGTTGGAACGGATGGCACCCCGACCATGATCAACACCGAGTTGTCATCGGTAGCGGTCGATGCGGTGGACGAGGTTGCCCAACTGCAGCTGACCATCACTATCGAGCTGACTGCGGGCGGCCTCATCAGGGCGCGCGCAAAGGTTATCAACGACGGCCCGGACCCGTACGCCGTGAACGACTGTGTGATCGCTTTCCCGCTTCCCCAGAGTGCCCGGGAGATCTTGGACTTCGCCGGACATTGGTCCAAGGAGCGAGTACCACAGCGGGGGCCATTGCGTGTTGGCGTACATCTGCGGGAGGGCCGGAAGGGCCGCACCGGCCCCGAGGCGGCAACGCTGCTGCACGTCGGCGTGCCAGGATTTTCTTTTGCCGACGGGGAGATCTGGGCCGTACACACCGCCTGGAGCGGCAACCATACGCACTACGCGGAGCGGGCCTTCACCGGCGTGCAGATGATTGGCGGCGGTGAACTACTGCTGCCTGGCGAGGTGATCCTGCAGGCCGGCCAGGCCTACGCCACTCCATGGATCTACGGCTCCTACGGGCGCGGGCTCGATGCGGTTGCCGGCCGCTTCCACCGGTTCCTCCGCGCTCGCGAAAATCATCCCTCGCCGAGCCGTCCGGTGACTCTCAATGTCTGGGAAGCGGTCTATTTCAATCATGATCTGGATCATCTCGTTGATCTTGCTGAGCGTGCGGTAGCCGTTGGCGTGGAGCGCTACGTGCTCGACGACGGCTGGTTCGGAGCGCGCCGGGATGATCACGCCGGGCTGGGCGACTGGACGGTCTCGCCAGAAGTGTGGCCACACGGTCTGCATCCGTTGGTAGACAAGGTGACCGGGCTCGGCATGGAGTTCGGGCTCTGGTTCGAGCCGGAGATGATCAACCTCAACTCCAAGATGGCGCGTGAGCATCCGGAATGGATCATGTCCACCGGCAATCGGCTGCCCGTTGAGTCCCGGCATCAGCAAGTGATCAACTTGGGCATTCCGGAATGCTACGACTACATCAGAAATGCGATCTTCGACATCCTCGCCGAATACAAGATCGGCTATATCAAATGGGATCACAATCGCGACCTGGTGGACGCCGGGACTGCGCCCGACGGTCGGCCCGGCGTACACGAGCAGACACTGGCCTTCTATCGCCTGGTCGACGAGATCAAGGCCGCTCACCCCGGCCTGGAGATCGAGACCTGCTCCTCCGGCGGTGCCCGGGTTGATCTTGGCGTACTGGAACGCACCGACCGTATCTGGGTCAGCGACTGCATCGATCCGCTGGAACGCCAGCAGATGAATCGATGGACCGCTCAGCTGCTGCCGCCAGAGCTGCTGGGCTCCCACATTGCCTCACCGCGTTCGCATACCACCGGCCGCCGGCATGACCTGTCCTTCCGCGCCGCCACCGCGATCTTCGGTCACCTCGGAATCGAATGGGATCTGACCAAGCCGACGCCCGAGGAGTTAGCCGAACTTCGAGAATGGGTGAGTTTCTACAAGGCAAACCGCGGACTGCTGAACAGTGGCGACGTGGTACGCCTCGACTTCCCCGACCCGACCGTCCTCGCGTACGGCGTGATCGCCCCGGATCGCTCAGCCGCGATCTACACCGTCGCTTCGGTGGCCCGGTCCGAAGTCATGCTGCCTGGTCGGTTGCGATTCCCGGGCCTGCATCCGGACCGGCGGTACCGCATCAGGCCGATCGTGATCGGACGTCCGCCAGCGGGCCTCAACCCAGCGCCCTGGTGGGGTGCGGCCACGGCGGCCTTCGATGCCTCCGGCGAACGTTCAACCATTGGCTGGGGACTTCCCGCTGATGGCGGCCCTGGCCTGGTACTTTCGGGCGCCGCTCTTGCCTCCGCCGGAGTCATGGCTGCCGACATTCACCCCGAGCAAGCCATTCTTTACCGCGCAGATGCTCTTGACTGATTGGCCCCGCGCGCTGAGCTTGTCGAAGCGCAGGTGCCCTTCGACAAGCTCAGGGCTCATTTGCTAGGGCCGTCGCCATGCTCGGCGTAAGTGGTAGTCGCGGGATCAATGTGGCCTGGACCGCGTGATACAGATCGGGCTTGCCCGGCCACACGGTTTCGATGACGTGATTGCTGGTGTCGAGTTGATGGTGCCACGAGCCGTAGGTCCGATCGATGAGATAGCGCTCGGCGTACGCCCACCAGGTCGCCGCCAGAACGGCGTAACGGTCATCGCCGGTCCGGGTTCGCAACGCCGCCGCGGCAGCGATGGCCTCGGCGAGCACCCAGTGCATTCGGTCGCGGACCACCGGGTTGCCGTCCCAGTCGGTCGTATAGACAAAGCCGTCCGCACCATCGACCGCCCAGCCGTCGGCCACGGCGCGATCGAACAGTCCTTCCGCAGCGGGCAGCAGCCAATCAGGCGGGTCGGCCAAGGATCCCTCGAGATGCAGTAGCAGTCTCGACCACTCCAAACCGTGCCCGACGGTGGCCCCGTACGGCTGGAATGGATCATCCGGACGATCGCGGTTGTGCTCGAGTTGCGGTCGCCAATCCGGGTCGAAGTGTTCGGGAATGCGCCAGGAATGTGGCTGGGCGAATTCCAACACCACCCGGCGACTGATGCCCAGGGCTCGCTCGCGCCACGCATGATCGCCGGTGACATCGGCAGCTGCAAGCAGGGCCTCGACTCCGTGCATATTGGCATTGACGCCTCGGTAGTCGTCGAGCTTGGTGAAGTTGCGGTCCCAGGAGTCGACCAGCATGCCGGCGTCGGTATCGAAGAACCGCTGATCCAAGACGCCAAGCGCCTCGGCGAGCAAGTCGCGAGCGCCGGGCAAGCCGGCCACGGCGGCGGAGGAGGCGGCCAGCACCACAAAGGCATGCGCGTAGCACGCTTTCTCGTCCGGACTGCTCCCGTCTGCGTCGATACTGCTCAGCCAGCCGCCGTTGGCGTTGTCCCGCAGCGGGCCGGTCAGCCCGGCGAGAGCCTCAGCAGCAAGATCAGCATCCCCGGGCCGGCCTAACAGGTGACCGATGGCATATACGTGAAGCATCCGGGCGGTGATGTAGGTATAGACCGGTCGGGACAGGTCAGGTTGGCCGCGGGAGTCCAGCCACGCGGCGCCGCCTAGCGGGTGCGGGAAATGTCGGCCGAAATCGAGCAGCCGGTCGCATTCGGCGGCGAGCGTGGCTGCTGGGATCCCCAGGTCTGCTGCTGGCATGCCCTCACGGTAACGGCGGCGGGGCGATTGAGACGATAGGCACCATGACCCAGACGCCAGCAGTCGATCATGAAGCAGAAATCGCGGGCAGGCTGGCACAACTGAGCCTGGAGCAGAAGATCAGTTTGATGACCGGGGCTGACATTTGGGCGTTGCACGCCATACCTGAGATTGGCCTGCGGCGTCTGGTGACCTCGGACGGTCCGGCCGGAGTTCGTGGCGAATCCTGGGACGAGCGAAGCCCCTCTGCCAATGTGCCCTCGCCTACGGCGCTGGCGGCGAGCTGGGATCCCGTACGAGTGGAAAAGATGGGTCGGCTGCTTGCCGGCGAGGCGCGCCGCAAGGGGGTCGACGTCTTATTGGCCCCGACCATCAACCTGCACCGAACCCCGTACGGCGGCCGGCACTTCGAATGCTTCAGCGAGGATCCTGAACTGACGTCCATGATCGGCACTGCTTACGTCGAAGGGCTGCAGGCCGAAGGGGTCGCCGCTACTGTCAAGCATTTCGTCGCCAATGACTCCGAGACAGACAGGTTCAGCGTCGATGCGCTGATCGATGAGCGGGTGTTGCGTGAGCTCTACCTCGTACCGTTCGACCGGCTCGTTGCGGCGGGCGCCTGGGCGATCATGGCCGCGTACAACAAGGTGAACGGCACGACCATGACCGAGAACGCGTTGCAGCGCGAGGTCTTGAAGCGGGAATGGGCTTTCGACGGCGTGATCATGTCCGACTGGTATGCCACGCGCTCCGTGGCGGCGGCCGGTGAGGATCTGGCGGATCTGGCGATGCCTGGACCCGAGAGCCCCTGGACCGAGTGGCTGCTTGACGAGGTGCGGTCCGGTCAGATCTCCGAATCGGCGGTCGATGGGCACGTGCTGCGCATACTCCGACTGGCCGCTCGGGTCGGCGCACTCGATGGCCTCGAGGCGGCGACGCCTGTGGCTCGCCGCTGGAGTGATCAGGAGCTGACTGCGGAGCTGCGGTTCAGCTCGGCGGCCGGCATGGTGTTGCTCAGCAACGACGGCCTGCTTCCGCTCGACGTAGGTTCGCTGAGGCAGGTCGCAGTGATCGGTCCGAACGGCGCGACGGCCCGAACGCTCGGTGGGGGCAGTGCGACAGTCTTCCCGCCATACGTGGTTTCCCCACTCGATGGGCTGCGTGCTGGCCTCAGCGAGGAGATCATGATCGTGCAGACGCATGGCGTGCGCAGCAGCGAGCGTACCGAGGTCGCACCGGTCGATCTGCTGCAACTCCCTGATGGCAGCGGGCCGGGTGTCGAGGTGATCTTCCTCGATGCCGAGGACCGCGAGCTCGGTCGGCAGCAGCGGCAGACCGGCAGCATGATCTGGTGGGGACCAGTGCAGGAAGGCTTGTTTGCCGGCGATATTGATCATCTGACGCTGCATACGCGGCTGCGGATACCCGACTCTGGGCGCTACTACGTCGGGAGCTCCGGTCTCGGTGAGTTCCGGCTGGTGGTCGACGAGACAACCGTGTTCGACGAGGTGATTACTCTCGAGCTCGGTGCCGACGTGGTCGAAACGCTCATGAAACCACCTCAGCAGCTCGCGGTCGTCGAACTAGAAGCCGGTCGGGATGTGCTAGTCGAGCTGGCGTATCGACCGGAGGCCAACACCGCGCTCGGTGGTGCTGAGGTGACAATGCTGACTCTGCAGCTGAATGTTGCGCGGCTGATCGATGAGCAGGCGGAGTTTGATCATGCGGTGCATCTGGCAGCCGAGTCGGACGTAGCGGTGGTCGTGGTCGGCACCAGTGAGGAGGTCGAGAGCGAAGGCTTCGACCGGACGAGTCTGGCGCTGCCGGGCCGCCAAGACGAACTCGTGAGCGCGGTCGCGGCTGCCAATCCGAGGACCGTTGTCGTAGTGAATTCGGGTGCGCCCGTGCTGCTTCCCTGGGCGAATGAGGTGGCCGCCGTGCTGGTGTCGTGGTTCCCGGGACAGGAATTCGGACATGCGTTGGCCGATGTCGTGACAGGAGCTGTCGAGCCGGGTGGGCGGCTGCCGGTGACGTGGCCCGCCTCCGAGGAAGGGCTGCCGCCGGTGACGCCCGTGAACGGCGAGCTCCCCTACGACGAAGGCCTGCTCATCGGTTACCGCTGGTATCTCGCCACGGATCGCGCTCCGGCATTCCCCTTCGGTCACGGACTCGGCTACACGACGTGGGCGTACGAGGACATGGCGGTGGACGGCGACAACGTGACGGTCACCGTACGCAACACGGGCACTCGGACCGGTCGCGAGGTCGTACAGCTGTACGCCAGTCGAGCCGACAGTCGCGTTGAGCGAGCGCCGCGCTGGCTCGTCGGTTCGGCAGTTGTCGATGCCGAGCCCGGCGCGGCGGCCGAAGCCTCCATCACTGTCGGCGACCACAACTTCCGCCACTGGGAAACCTCGACTCACGCCTGGCTGACTGAGCCTGGCACGTACGGGCTGCACGCCGGCCGCTCAGTGGTTGACCTACCGCTCAGCACCGAGATCTCCAGGGACTAGTCGTCGTCTTGTCGCAACCAGGAGATCGCACACGACTGGCTTCGCCGAGTTCGTCTGCAAGAGGTCGGGGTGCTCAGCCGAGCGGAGCCCGGAGCAGCACCTCGTTGGTGTCTGACTGACGAATTTCAAGGTCAGCGATCTGGGAGAGCCGCAACGGAGTCGTGCCGCTCGGTCGCATCTGCTTGTTCGGCGTCGCAGGCCATTCCTTGATCTCCGAGGCGTGACCGGCCCGATCAACGACGAAGATCGAATAGATCTCGTGGCCGCTACCTGGTCGGGGATCATTGACCTCGGCGTAGACGCATTCAACCTTGACCTGGGTGCCGTTCGTGTCAGGAATCAGATCCGCGACGGCAGTGATCGCCGACGGAACGACCTGGGAGAAGGCAACACGTTGCGGACTCTCCGGCCGGAGCGGGATCAGCCCTGTGCCAATGGCCAACCCGCCAACCGCCAGTAGGGCCGCTGCCGCGATCCCTGCCACCGCGGCCAGCATCCTACGCCGTCGGCTCCGCGCCTCCTTGATCATCTTTGGCAAGAGCGAGGGCGGCGGGCCAGTCTCGACAAGCTCCGACTCGACTAGCTCAGCCTCGCCCGCGGCCGGCTCACCATGGTCGGGCTGGCTGTCGACCGCCATAGCCAACATCGCAGCGTCACCCGGCGAGACCTGTGCCAACAGCCCGGGTATGGCAGCCAACTCCGAGACCGCGGCTTGGCAGGCTGGACAGCTGGCCAGATGCTCTTCGTACTCCCGCCGCTCAGCAGGAGACAGCGCGCCCAGCACGTACGCCGCATCCCAGTGGGCGAACTTGTCAGGGATGACGTTCACGGCCGAGTCACTCCTTTCTCCTGTAGGGCCAATCTCAGCGTTCTGAGTCCGTAGTGCAGGCGGGATTTAACGGTTCCCTCCGGAATTCGGAGCCGCGCGGAAATGTCGGCGACCGACCTGCCCTCGTAGTAGGCGGCGCTGATCACCGAGCGATGCTCGACTGACAGGCTGCTCAGCGCCTCCGCGATCAGCCACCGGTCGAGGACCACACTGGTCGCATCACCGACGCTCTCCTCGGGCGGTTCCTCGATCCGCTGCTCGTGCCGCGATGCCGCGCTGCGCCACCGGTCAATGATCAGGTTCCGGGACGCGGTGAACAACCAGGCCCGGGCCGCAGCTTCATCACGCTGGCCGAGGCTGGGATCCTTCCAAGCCTTGAGCAGCACCTCCTGAACGATGTCCTCCGACAGCTGGCGATCGTGGGTCAGCCGCATCGCGAACCGCCACAGCTCGCTCGCGTGCCGGTCATGCAGGTCTTGCAGCGCGGCCTCACGCTGTCCGCCGCCCACCAAGACTCCTCCCGACCCCAGGCCTGCCGTCGTCTGCAGGCTCACCGCCGTCGCCACGTCACTGTCCTGCCCTCATCCTTCATCGATGAGAACGACAGTGACGTGCTGTCAGTTCAAACCTCGAAAGTAGCGAGCCCGTTCCCGAGTGTCAGCCGGCCTCGCCGCGTACGCTGGTCCGCTCGGTCGCCTGCGGATGTGCTTCAGCCAGATGATCACCTGGGCACAGCACCAGCAGCGACTTGCCCTCATGTGGTCCAAGCGAGATGGGGAAGGTATGCAGGTCGTCCACCTCACCGATCTCCCGATCGGTGAACATGTCGACCAACACGCTGCCTGGCACGAGATATTCGGACTGCACGCTGCCCGAAACGGGCTGCGCCGAAAAGTTCAATACCGTCACCTGCTCGGCGTCGCTGAGCTGGTGGACCATGACCAGCATGGCCTTGTTGGAGACCTGCGGTACGTCGAGCTGGACGCTGGCGGCAATCCCGTACCGCTTGCGGATGGCGAGAATCTCAGCGAGCTGGCGAGCGAACGACGAGCTGTCCTGCAACTGCGTGGGCAGCGAACCGTAAAGGCTGACGCCGCGCGGCATCTTGGACAATGACTCGTGGGCGTGCGGGCGGTAGTCCATCAGGTCGTACGCCGCCCGGTGGATCCAGCGCGTATCGCCATCGGCAAGCAGCCGGCCCACCAGCCTGCGCTCCAGGGTGAGCATCCCGCAGAGATCCCAGCCGGACAACGCGAACACTCCTGGCTGCAGGGCGTTGAACATTGCCAGCACTAAGTGCGCCTGTTTGATCTGCTCCACCTGCTGCGGAGTGAGCGCCGAGATGCTTTGCAGGCCCAGCGAAGCGGCGATGATCGTTGCGGTCGTGGACGCAATGCCGTTCTGGGTGAAGGTCGCATTGTACGGAGCGGCATCCCCCGTCAAGTGATCAAGAAGGTCCTGCCGCACGGTCACCGCAAGTTCGTGACCGGTGAGTTCTTGGCCGCGGAACGTGAAGGCCTCGCGCGCGTGCCTGGTCTCGAAATGCACCAGTTCGTAGGTCATCTCGTCGTGGTTCTGTAGTGCGTGAACTAAAGATGCCGGTTCGACTCCGTGCTTCACCGCCAAGTTGAGTGTCAGGCGAAGGAACTCGGTATCGCCGGTCGCGACGGCATGGTGATAGGCGGGCCGGTTGACGAAGTCGTAGGAAAGGTCGGCTCCTCGCTCGGCGGAACTTTGAATATCGTCGATGGTGAGGTTGAGCTCCTGAAAGGTGAAGCCGCCCACCTTGCGAACCATGCTGGCGATCAGCTGGTTAGCGGCCTCCGACAGCGGATGACCCTCCGACCAGGCCGGCGAGTCCTCGGCACTCTTCTCGACTCCCAGGAAGCCGTTGGCATCCAACCGCAGCGCGCCGCTACCAAGATCACCAAGAGAATGCAGCGCGTCGCCGATCACCAGCCGCATGCCGGCGAAGCTCGGATCGAGCCAGTTGATCGAAGGCTGGCCCTCCTTGAAGTAGTGCAGATACACCCAGCGCCGCTCGACACCGTCCGGTCCCAGCACTGGCGGTGTGGCGCTCCAGTTGGTGTCCTTGACACTGGGTTCGTAGAAGATCACGCGCTGCATCCGTCCGATGATGTAGCCGTGCTTGGCTAGTTGATCTTCGGCTTCGATGTCGAGGTTCACTGAATCGCCCTTGGACACGGGTGGCAACAGATGCCAGTCCTTGGGATCGATCTCCACCATGTGGTAGATGCCGGGATAGTCGCCGATCTTCATCTCGGCCAGCCGGAAATCTGCGCCCTTGCCGGTATGGCCGGGCACGATGTCGTCGATCACCATCCCGAGGTGACCGGCCGCAACCCCGCACATCGCCCGGAACTCTTCCTCGGTTCCGAATGCGTCGTCGATCTGGGTGCTGACTCGGTCAAAGTGCCCATCGACGCTGGGTGTCGAATCCCAGCCGACCAGGCCACCGGCCTTCTTGACCGGACCGGTGTGTAGTCCATCGATGCCGATCGCCTCGAATGCCGCCCAAAGATCATCGTCGCCCAGCGTGCCTAGGAATGAGGTGTTGGGCTTGGTGATCATGGAAATCGGGTACGCCGTGAACCAGACGGACGCCTTCTCGATGGCCGCTCGCGGATCGGGGTTGGCGAACGGGTTCTGCCACATACTGCCCTGGCCCGAGAACTGGGTCGCAAACGTTTTCGCGTCCTCCAGCATCGACTCCCCGACAAGCCAGTTGACGTAAGCAGGATTGTCGCCATGGGGCTTACCGACCCGCTCAGCCTTGGGTCTCAGAGCGAAAAGATCACGAAGCCGTCCCCTCGGTCGAAGCCGCTTGGGCCGCGCTGGATAGAACTGTTCGTCGTAGCTGATCTCGCTCGCTTCATGTGCCGCGGGTGCCGGGTCGTCAGCCTCGGTCTCGCTCATAGGTCCCCTGTTCACGCCCGCTCGACCTGATGATTACAGCCGCTGCCCACGTTAGTGCAGGCCGCCACAAAGCTCAGAGCTGGGCGTGCCAGTTCAAGCTGCCCAGCTTGGCCTCGATCTTCTTGTCAAGATCAACTCCGAGTTGCCGGGCGAGGATCGCAGCAGCGATCACGACCTCGGCAAGCTCTCCACCAAGATCGTCAGGAGCGCCGTAACCCAGGCCCTCGCTCATGGCGCGCCGCAGACTTTTGACGCTCTCGCCGGAGCTGACGGCCAGACGCAACGCGGTATCGGTGAGCGCATCGTCTCCGTCCCGCTCCCGGAGACCATCCGCGAGCGCGATGATCCTCGGATCGGTGGCGATCAACGCGAGATCGGGGTCAGGGTCGCCACCCAGGATCAAAAAGCGATACCCGATGATCTCTGCCCGGAATCCACGCTCGCCGGGGCGCCGCTCCCGCAGCTCGCTGAACACCACGCCAGCCGCTCGATGCAGCAAGAACAGCCCGCTCAGCTCACCAGGCGGCACATGGATCTGGAACTCGATGCCGACGCCACGCGGCACGATGTAGGGATCGCTCGGAAGCACCAGCTCCACCCGCGATCGGGCCAGCGACAGGCATGCACGCGGTTGCTCCTCGTGCCGGACAGACGCGTACTCGACCTTCCAGCCGGCTTGGCTAAAAATAGACGCGGCGCCGTACGGATCATCGGTTGCAAGCAGGGGGGCAAGCATTCGTGACTCCATGACACATCCGGTTGCACTGCTTCTCACTTTGACATACCTGGCCGGGTGCGGTGTGAGACGCGACGGACCCTTCCCGACCGTTACACAGTCGTGTCATGCCCGGTCGCATAGGACGACTCCACCGGAAGATTCAGCAACCCCGTCCTAGACTCGAGACGATCATGCCGAGGCACTCGATGCGTACCGGCGACACGACTACTCCCTTGCGGCTAGTCATCGTTGGCCTAACCCTGATGCTGACCATTGCAACCGGGTGCTCTGAGCCATCCGCAAAGGAGAGCGTCCGTGGCCTGACGTGGAGTCGCATCCCGCTGCCGGCGACAGTCGCGGCATCTTCGCTGGCAGTGACAGCAGGAGGTTTGCTAGTCGGAGGTCGCGCATCATCTGGCGGAGATCATCCGGTGCTCTTTGTCGTGGATGAGTCGGGCACTGTGCGGCCGGTGCCATTGCATCCCAATAGCCCGTACGCGAAGGTCGCCGACCTCGTGTCACTGGCCGCCCACGGCGGGGAGATTGTTGCCCTCGGGGCAGCGCATGGCGGAGCACACGCGAACTTCCGCTGGACCGTGTGGTCCGGATCAACGAATGGCGTGGACGACTACCCGCAGACCTTCGAGACCTTCGGTGGGCAGAGCGCTGGGGGCCTGCTCGACATCGTGTTCACCTCCGACGTGCCAGCGATCGCCGGCACGTGGGCTGCGCGCGAAGGCGGTCTGGACGCGGCGGTATGGCGGCCCCGCGGGCACCGGTGGGTCCGCCAGAACTCTGCCAACACCGCGCTCGCCAACACACCGCAGCTCCAAGTTGCGCCTCGTGCTGCCAGCGGAGGTTCAGCCATGATCATCTCCGGCTCGGTGATCACCTTCGACAACGGCGTGCAGCAGCGGGCAGCGGTCTGGATCCAGCCGAATCGCAGTGAACCCTGGACGCTGCTCCAGCTTCCCGAGGCCGGCACCCACGGCGAGGCACTGTCCAGCGTGTGCGGGGAAAGCTGTTGGGTCTCCGGATACGCCGACGGCGTGGTGGCGTTGTGGGGCGTCGACGCGACTGAACAGCCAGTCAAAGGAACTCGCGATTCAGCTCTGCCCCGCATCGAGCATGACGTTGAGGATGCCGGCCCGATCACCGTCACCTCGGCAGACCGGCCAGGCCTGCTGGTCAGCCATGCCGGCCGGAGCCAGCTGTTGTTGAGCGACAGCCAAGGCTGGCATACCTTCACAGGCCCAACTGGACCCGTGATCGACGCGATCACGGTCGGCGATCGCCTCTACGCGATCACCAGGACCGCCGCCGATGTAGAGCTCTGGAGCACGAATGTGCGCTGATCCGTCGAAGGGCACACCGCGCTTCGACAGGTTCAGCGCGCAATGCAGGCTCAGCGCGCCATGCAGGCTCAGCGCGCAATGACAAGCTCAAAGTCCTTTGACAAGCTCAGGACGCATTGAAGGACGCCAGAGCGCGCAAGGCGAGCGGATATCCGGCCACTCCTAGCCCCACGATGATTCCCGCCGCAACCGGGGATACATAGGACTGATGCCGGAATGCCTCCCTGCTGTAGACGTTCGAGATGTGCACCTCGATCACGCGAGCACCCGACCCCACGACGGCGTCGGGTAGTGCAACGCTGGTGTGCGTATAGGAGGCGGCGTTGAGCACTACTCCGACCGCTTCACCGGCTGCATGCGCCGCACCCGCCTCCTGGATCCAATCGACCAGCTCGCCCTCGCGGTTGGTCTGGCGGAATTCCAGACTCCAACCCAGTTCGCTCGCCACATCCCGGCAAGAACGCTCGACATCGGCCAGCGTCGCTGTGCCGTAGATCTCCGGCTCACGGAGGCCGAGCAAGTTGAGGTTCGGGCCGTTGAGGACGTACACCACGCTGATCGGGTTGCTCGGGCTTGTCGTGCTGGTCATGGAGGTACTCCATCACGGGCAGTGACCCTAGGCGCGCGTACCGACAAAGAGCTCTCGGGGAAGTCGGTCGTCGTTGGTGACTTCGGCGACGGAACGAGCCCGAAACCCGGCCTCGGTCAGCACCTTGAGCCACAAGGCGCGCGGAAAGAGGCCGAACTCGTGCTTGTCGTGCACCACCGTGACCCTGCCGTCGGCAGTGCGCAGCAGGAACGCGAAGTCCGTGCGGGTACGCGTATCGTCCGGGTCGGGGTCGCTGGACCACTCGAGGTAGCGGACGCCGCGGCCGTCTGATGCATCATGTCCGCCCTGCTCGGTGCCCGGCTCGAAGTTCTCGGCGATGTCATCGGGCACAAACACCGCGACACCGCCTACCCGGCAGTGCTCGTACGCGGTGCCGACCGCCTGGCGCAGATCGTCTTCAGTGGTCATGTAGTCGATCGCGTCGTGCACGAAGACGGCGTCGAAGGTGCGCCCCAGCCGCGACGTTCGCATGTCTCCCTGGAGGTGTTCGCATTCAGGATTGAGCTGCCTGGAGATCGCGAGCATGTCGGCGGACAGATCGACCAAGGTCATCTGGAACTCGCTCTTGAGATGGAATGCGTTGTTGCCACCTCCGCTCCCCAGCTCCAGCACGGTACGAGTCGGAGGGTTCGCCGTGCGCAGCAACGAAGCGGCGAACGCCGCTTCCCCCGCGTACTCCTCCGGCGCAGAGATCAGCGGCCACCAAGCAGCCAGATCGGCATAGAGACGCTGCCGCGGAGTTGCGTCGTGATCATGAGTTTGATCAGCCAGTTCAGTCACCTGACCGAGACTAGCGATCTGCCGCACTCGACTCATGCCATGCGCTGTCCCGCCGCCTGGCCAAACCGCGTACGTAGGCGGCCTGGCCCAGGTGCTGCAGCGTATCGCCGATCACGCTCACCAGCCTGACGGCCGCTGTCACCGGCGGATTCCAGCGGGTATCGACGATCCGATCCAGCTCTTCGGGGGTGATGTCCTCCAGGTAGCTCATGGTGAGCTCGTGAACCGCGCTGTGATAGTCGGCGAGGAGATCGCCGCTCACCCTGACCGCTGCCACCTGTTGCGGACCTTGGCCGTATCCGGTGGCCCACCTGCTGAACGGCAGCCCGAACCTCTCCCGCCACGCGGCCCATGCCTGCTCCACCTGCGCCAGGCCCGCGACATGATCATCTTGAATGCGGGTCGAATGCCAGATAAGCCAGGCGATCGAGTTGGCTTCAGGATCTGGGCGGTAGGTCGCTATCTCCTCGGTCAGGCCGTCAGTGAGGTCAGTCACCAGACCGCGCACCCGCCCGAAGGCATCTACCAGAAGCTGCTTCGCATGATCAGTCATGTCCCTGACGCTAGTGGCTGTCCGTTCCCCGTCGAAGATCAGGATAGGTGCAGCGGCTCGGGATCCTCCTTGTGATGATCATCGGCACCCACTGGTTGCTGACCACTAGTCTCGATCGACCCCGCCGCGCCCATCCGCTCCAGCCGAATGATCACCGACTTCGACGTCGGAGTGTTGCTGCCGACCGCCGTCGAATCCAGCGGCACCAACGGGTTGGTCTCCGGGTAATACGCCGCGGCTGAGCCGCGTGGCGTCTGGTAAGAGACGATCCGGAAGCCCTGCGCGCGGCGTACCTGATCATCACCTGGCCAGTGAGTGACAAGATCGACGATCTCACCGTCACGCAGGCCCAGCTCCTCGATGTCCTGCGGATTGACGAACACCACGCGGCGACCACCTTCGATGCCACGGTAACGATCGCTGAATCCGTAGATCGTGGTGTTGAACTGATCATGGCTGCGAATGGTCTGCAAGATCACATGGCCGGGTGGCACCTGGAGCGGTTCGATC
>Ga0210381_10000130_pt1 | contig 14610 bp, 20 predicted proteins | sample PLM1_5_coexredo_FD_155489 | JGI IMG/M metagenome (GOLD analysis project Ga0210381, IMG submission 155489) | Groundwater sediment microbial communities from an aquifer in East River, Colorado, USA - PLM1_5_coex redo | ecosystem: Environmental > Terrestrial > Soil > Riparian zone | place: USA...
ACCCTTGATGGCACCAGGCTGTCGCACCCGCGAACGGCGGCTTCTCGCCAGTTTGCGCGCCCGCTAGCCGGTCGGCTTGTGTCACACGATCGCGCGCCGGTGCAGCAGACTTGCAGATGGAAGTGAGATCAAGCGGCTCGGGGAGTCGCGGCCGTACGCGTTGAGCTGTTCGGAGTAGCGTGACCATCGTGGCTGCAAAAAAGCGGTGGCGTGACTTCAGCCAAGGTCAAAGAGCGGCCATCCTCGTTGGCACGGCGATTGAGGTGGTGTTGACCACTGTGGCTTTGGCGGACTTAGTCCGGCGTCCGGGTGCGCAGGTGCGCGGTCCCAAGCCTCTGTGGCTGCTGGGTTGCGTCGTTCAGCCTCTTGGGCCTATCGCGTACCTGGCGCTTGGTCGTCGCGCGTCCTGACCTCAGGGTGTGCTGCTGGCCACCCGACGCTTGGATCATAGGTGTCGCGGCTCCTGCACGCCTTTGCCAGATCGACATTCAGGTGCCGCCGGATATCCGCCTCGTCGCCTACGAACGGGAACCGGCACCGAACGATGGTTCTCCATCGCCAGCGTATGAGGATCTATGACCCAGATGTGACGGCTGGCGTGCTACTGATCTTGCCGAGAACGACAATTCAGCAGCAAGCAGCTGACCTCAACGTCACCTTCGATCAGGTCGGCGCTGCCCGGTTAACGGTCGGCTAGGGGACGATGACCGCACATTAGCGTTGCTGCTCCATCGCCAGCGGTGTGGACCCAAACCTTGCAGCACCTGTGACCGCGTGGTTGCTCTCCAGCAACGATCCGCAGCCTCATGATCAGGCCCAGCGAGGGCGATCGGGAGGGCCCGGAGGATTGGTGTCGTCTCATGCGATTGGTCCCTAGGCTGGCGGCATGCAGACAGAGATCAGTTCGGGCCCCGCATTCGCCTTCGGTGAGATCACCCTGGCCCCCGGCAGCAGTGTTCGCGTCGAGGCCGGCGCGATGGCGATGACCCGCGGCGACGTGGCGATGACCACATCCACGCGAGGAGGTTTCCTCAAAGGGTTGCGGCGCTCACTGGGCGGTGAAAGCTTCTTCGTCAACGACTTCACCTCACAGGCGGGCGGCCTTGTAGCGGTGGCTGCGCCGCTGCCCGGTGATATGACGCACATTCCTCTCACGGGCGGGACGCTCCTGGTGCAGTCGGGGTCCTGGGTGGCGTCCGATCCCACGGTCGAGGTCGACTCGGCCTGGGGCGGCAGCAAGTCGTTCTTCAGCGGCGAGGGCCTCCTGCTGCTGCGCTGCAGCGGGCATGGCGACCTCCTGATCGCCAGCTACGGCGCGATCCGCGGCTACACCCTAAATGAGGGCGAGACGATGACGCTCGACACCGGCCACGTGGTGGCCTTCGACGACACAATCCACTACGCCGTCCGTAAATCGGGGGGCTGGAAGTCGACGCTGCTGGGTGGGGAAGGGCTGGTGACGGACTTCACCGGACCCGGGCGGCTGTGGCTGCAGACGCGGAACAGCAGTGAACTGGTGAGCTGGCTGGCCGTACGGTTGCCTTCCCAGCGCGACTCCTCATCCTAGATCACATCAGGCGGCTGACCGCTCGGTGTGAGCTTCTTCGGCATGCGTCTCCCTCGAACGGCGTAGTCGCGGGACTCGTCGACTGGTCAGGGCGAGCCGCATCAAGATGGCTGGCCCGGCTGCGACCGTCGCAGAGCAAATCTGCGCCGCCGGTTATAAGACCGGACTGGGCCGGTTGCCGTTCCCTGGGTGCGACGCACCGGTTGCCGCGGCAGGGTGGTGCTGTGGATCAGCGGCAGTTCATAAACTTCGTCCGTCAACGCGGCCTAGCGGTCATAGCTACTCGCGCGGCTGACGGCGCACCGCAAGCGGCGTTGATTGGCATCACTGCTACTGAGCGAGGCGAGTTAGTCTTCGACACGAGTCGAAGTTCTCGGAAGTACCGCAACCTGTCCGCTTTTCCTCAAGTAGCGCTGGTCATCGGCTGGGACAACGAGATGACCGTGCAGTGCGAGGGTACCGCCGACGCTCCGACGGGCGCCGACCACGATCGCTGTCTGCAGGCCTACCTAGCCCAATACCCGGACGGCGCGGAGCGCGCCCATGATCACGACATCGTGCATGTGCGCGTCCGCCCAAGCTGGCTGCGGTACAGCGATTACCGGCCAGGGTCCTTCACCGTCGAGGAGACCAGTCTGGGACATTGACTCCGAGGCGGCCAAGCGACACAACGTCCCGCAAGCGCTCCGCATTTGACGTAGCCAAGTGCCCGCAAGCCGGTCCTCAAATGGACGTGACCATTATCGAATTCGATAATGGTAGGATTGAGCTGTGGCGTACCTGGTCGACCGAGACACGGCCGAGGTCATGGCCCTGCTGCGGGAGGCCGTGACCACCAGCGGCCTGTCCCAGGCCGCGTTCGCCCGGGCGCTCGGCACCTCCGCGCCGCGCCTCTCGACCTACCTCACCGGCGACACCCGACCATCCGCGCAGTTCCTGCTGCGGGCTCGCCGGATGGGCCGAGCGCTCGGGGCGGCGGTTGCCCGAGGCCTGATGTCTGCGCCGGTTACCGCCGCGGCGATGAGGGAGTATTTCCTGTCCGATGAGGTCGAGTGGATTTGGCGGATGCTGCTCCAGGGCCGCGACCACCTCGCCGTCATCGCCGGGGAGCGCGACCAGGTCTTGCTCGACGCATGGGAGGCCGAGCCAGGCACAGTCGGGTCGGCCGAGTGGGATGCAGTGCTGGCCGCGGTCGCCGCACACGAACTCGAGGCCGCTGGTCTCCAGGCGCCGGCGTGGTCGCTGCGGGAGCCGTTGGCTGACCCGTGGATGCCGGTCCACCCGTTCCTCAGTCCCGACCGTGTCCGAGCCCAGACGCCGGAGTGGCTCAGCCGTCAAAACATCTATGTGCCCGCACGCGACCTGGTGACGGCGTGACGAGCCGTCGGCATGAGTTCACCGCCGAGGAGACCGCCAACCTGCTCGACGAGCTCGACGCCCGGCTCCGGCGGCGTGGGGTCGCGGCCTCGATCTTCGTGGTGGGCGGTGCGGCGATCGCGGCCAACCACAAGCGCCGTGACCGGGTCACCGAGGATGTCGACGCGCTCACCCGCGACACCGCAGTCCTCGAGGAGGCCCAGGCGCTGGCCCGGGAGCGCGGTCTGCCGGAAGACTGGTTGAACCCGAACGCCGGCAGGTGGATGCCTCCGCTGCCCGGTGGCGTCCTCGACCAGCCGGCCGAACCTGGCCTCCGGGTCACCTACGCCGACGACGGATTCTTGCTGGCCACCAAGCTCATCGCGCAACGTGCCAAAGACGCCGACGACGTGGTGGCCCTGGCCGGCAGCCTCGGGCTCTCGACCGCCACACCCGAGCAGCTCGAAGCGCACATTCGCAGCTACTACACCGACCCCGCACCGCTGGAGTTCATCGTCGACGGCCCCGACGTCGACCGCGAGATCACCCTGCTCGCCCACGACGCCTCCCGGATGCTTCACCGCGCCGGGCTTGCGGCCGCCGACGACATCGACCCCACTCAACCGGGCGAGGATCCCGCAACCGAACGGCCTCGGCGGAGCATCGAGAGCCAGAAACGCACTCCCCGGTCCCCACGTGACACCCCGGGCCGCAGCCCCACCCGGGAGCGCTGACAACGGTTCCTGTTTGGAACGGAGCGTATGCAGACTTCCCTCAAGCCCACGTACGCATGCCCGTTCGCCGGTCCTCTTGCGGGTCACCCTCCCTGACGCAGATGGAGCCCGATACGGCCCTCGAACCGCGAATCGGGCGGACTGAGGCGCTTGTAGTCAAAGGTGGGTGGTGAAGCTACGCCGGTGCGGCTTCTTGCCTTGACTCGCCGCCGATCACGCAGACGACTTTCCTTGGGGTATGGGGTGGCGGTCCATAAAGGCGGCCAGGCTCGAGGCGATCGCACCGGGGTGGCTTATCGCGAGTGAGTGATCGGCTCCGCCGATGACCACATCCTCCGGTCGCGGCAGCCAGCTCAACAAGAGCTCCCTGACTTCGGCGAACCAACGACCGCTGTCACTGCCGCCGACGTAGAGCACCGGGGCTGCGATGAGGGCGGCATCGGCTGCGGTGTAGGTCCACGTGAACAGGGCGGGTATGTCAATGTCGAAGAACGTGGCTGCGTCGCGCTCCATCTGGGTGACCGAGCCTGGCAAGTTGCCCTGCATACTGCGGCGACTCTCCTGCAGACGTGCATTCGCCGCCCTGAACTCCGCCGCACTCGGCACGTGCACCGGAGGTGGTTCGATCAAGATGAGGCTGTGCACGCGGTCGGGAACAGCCGATGCCAGCTGCAAGGCGATTGCACCGCTGAAGGAGAGCCCGACAACGTGAGCTTGCTCGATTCCCAAAGCCTCGAGCAACGCAGCAGCGTCCTTGGCGTCTCGGACGATCGACCCGGGAGCGCTCGACGAGCTACTGCCGGCGTAGCCGCGGCGGTGATAGAGGATCGTCTGTAACGGTCCACGAGCACCGGCTGCTGGGCAATGGGCAGCAACTCATCAGCAGTCAGCGCCGTCTGCACGAACAAGACGGGTTCGCCGACGCCGCGCATATCGACCTCGAGGTCCGCCCGCTGAACCAGCCGACGGCCTGTCACGACGCAATTATCGGTCAAACACGTGTCATTCCAGCCCAGATCATGCAGCTCGACGAGGCGCTTGGCTTGATTGGCTTCAGCTTCGGCTGCTTGCCGCGCAGGCGCACCTTGGCTTTCGCCACCTTCATCCATCCCCTCGCTCGAGTGCGCATCCGGATCAGATCAGCCTCGAACTCCGCCACCATCGCCAGCACGTTGAAAAGCAGCCAGCCGACCGGGTCGGTCGGATCGTGGACGACCCGCCAGGACTGAGCTTCACGTTCCGCCTGGTCGGCTCCTCCCGCGCAACAACATCGAGCCGACAAGGCCGTCGGGCTGCGGACCGTTGGTCAGCCGCCGATACCCCATCGAGCAGTTCATGTTCCCGCCTGAGTTCGGTTGCCCCCGTACCGTGGGTTGCATGCGCTTCGAGGCAACCATGACGTCGCCGCTCCCGCGCAGCTCCTCTTCGAGGTCTACACCGACGTCGAACGTTGGCCCGAGTGGACCGCCAGCGTGACCAGCGTTGAACGGCTGGATCAAGGACCGCTGAGCGTGGGATCACGTGCTCGGATTAAACAGCCACGCCTTCCGGCGGCCGTGTGGGAGGTGACTGAGGTGGTGGCTGGCCACTCCTTTACCTGGATGGCTCGGGGTCCGGGGATTATCACTACAGGCAGTCATGTCGTCACCGCGCCAGCGGGTGGGGGCCCGGTCAGAGTCACCGCATCACTGGAACAGGCCGGGCTGCTCGGTCCGTTGCTCGGTTTCCTGACTAAACAGTTGACCAATCGCTACCTGCAGATCGAGCTCCGGGGTCTGAAAGCTCACTGCGAGGGGTGAAGTGGTCGGAGACCGGGGTGGCCGTAAGGGGGCGTTTGTGCTCACAGTCATCCACAGTTCCGCCGTGCCCAGGTGGTTCCGCAGCTGACACGTCATTGAGTGGCGATTCGGAGTGTTAGCGAGCCGTGGTGTTGGCTCGCTGTACTCGACACTAGCCCGCGGGGCGGGACCGGCCGGCGAGCGCGCCGTTCACGCCCTAGGATTCGAGAGATGTGCGAATGGCCGCTCCGGTTCTGGTGGTTTGGGTCGGATCCGCTCGATGGTCCGGTAGATAGTGGATCGGCCGACGCCGAAGAGTTCGGCCAGTTCGGCTTGGGTGTAATTTCCTGAGTCGTGCAACTCGAGCAGGTGCTTGGCCTGGTTCGGCTTCAGCTTGGGCTGCTTGCCGCGCAGCCTGCCCTTGGCCTTGGCTACCTTCATCCCTTCCCGGGTGCGGAGTCTGATCAGGTCGGATTCGAACTCCGCCACCATCGCCAACACGTTGAACAGCAGCCGTCCAACGGGGTCGGTCGGATCATGGGTTGAGCCGCCGAGGCTGAGTTTCACGTTGCGCTTCGTCAGCTCGTCCAAAATGTCTCGAGCGTCGGGCAGCGACCGAGCCAGCCGGTCCAGCTTGGTCACAACCAGCGTGTCACCAGCGCGGCAGGCGGCCAGGGCTAGTCGCAGACCAGGTCGGTCCCGGTTGGTGCCGGTTAGGCCGTGGTCGACGTAGATGCGATCATCACCGACACCAAGCGCGTGCAGACCGTTGCGCTGGGCGGTGAGATCTTGTTGCTCTGTTGATACGCGTGCGTATCCCACCAGTAGTTCGTTCATTCACCAGCGATGGGACTCACGGCCATGCCGGTCAAGTTCTCATCGCGAATGCCCGCAAGCGGGTCGTCCAACGGCGCACCGAAGGCGGATCCGCCCGGCGCACGAGCGAAAGGAAGCGGTCGACCTGTGGTCAAACTGGCCAGCGTGGGCCATGTTCAATACGGATAAACGCCTTAGAAGTGGGCTAATACCTCATAGATGTCGGCACTCTCCACTTGCATCGAGGGCGGTCTGGGTGCGGTGCGCACCGGCTCCAAAGCCGATCTCGCGGCATCTTCGCTTTCGAAGACCATTACATTCAACGTCGCGCCTGCCATGTCCGTCATCCAGAAGCCGGAGACGATCCCCGCTGCCTGCCGGGCGCGCGGCAGGACGTTCGCCTGGACGTGTTGTCCACTTGTGTTGATCTGATCAGCCTGTCCACTCTCCCGAACCACAACTGCGTACATCGCTTTCTCCTGTTCTGTACGTGACGTATTGGGGTGACACGGTAGCGAGAATCGCGCTGGGATTGGACCCCCACCCAGCTCGATCCGCGTCCATGTCAGGGCTGCGACTCGGCAACCGGTGAGGGGTCGGCTTGCGGATCTCGATCGTGTCGGAGATGTCCTGCACGACAAGGTCGGAAAATCCATTCGGCCACCTATCTCGTTGTGGATCTCTGAGTCGCGGTAGTGGGCGAGCAGGTTCCGAGTGATGAGCAAGTGGTCGAGCATCTCCCCTTGCCCTTGGTGGTAGAGGTGTACCGAGCGGGGACGGAAATGGTGGGCTCGATCTGTACCAGGACTCGGCCACAAGGTCAGCATTGCCGGTGTTCTCGACGTAGCCGCGGAGGGCGATGACCGGGACTCCATCCGGGGTGGCGTTTGAAGTCACCCGCGTCAACGATTTGGGCGTCAAGGTCGGTGTCAAGGATCTGGTCGTTAGCCCTCCAGAGCCTGCGACATCCGTTTCATCGAGGATATGAGAGAGCCCGCGGATCAGGCGTCGGCGGCCGAGACAACAAGGTCTGGACTGGGCGCGGCTGGAACCGACGGCGCTGATAGCGATCGGGTTACCCCTCTAGCTCTGGAATACGCAGCTGCCGCCCCGGGGCAGCGGAAAATGATGCAGGCCTGCTGGTAGGTCGCTGGGGCCGTCCGAACGGGGGACTCCGAAGCAGTCGGTGACGGCCTCGACCATGGCTGCTGAGGTCATATTCACCACCACGGTGTCGTTTCCTGTGGCGTTGGCGATCGTGGCCCGGCCGGGACGGACGTTGATCACGCTCTCTGAGGCATAGCTGATGGTCACCGAATGGTGGTCCTTGACTGAGGTGACCAATGGGTAGCCGAGATCGGGTCGCGGCGCCCACAGCTGCCCCCACAGAAGCACGTCACGGTTGGCGGCCCACCATGCCAGATAATGTCGCAGCATCGCCGTGTGATCATTCGGCAGTTGAGACACCAACATGCTGATCTGCGGGACTGAGAACGCAGTACACAGAAGCTGTTCTGCAGCATCCTCGGCCGGATCGGTAGCAGCCCACATGACCATGTCCGCGTGCACTGCACGCTCTTTAATCACGTGGCGCAGATCGAGGGACGATACACGATTCCGGAATCCGTCTGCGGGGCAGTCAGCGACCCGGAACATGTTGCCGTACCGCATCATGCGCGGACCGCTGTAGGGCTGTCGGAACTCGATCATCGGGTTGTCGACTACGGCTTGCAGTTGGGTCACAATCGCGGCCAGCAGCCGGTCGACGCCCACGGTGTAGCTGGAGGTGTCCGCGGCGGCAGGGGTGGGTGTCGATGGGTAGGAACTCCATTCGTCGATGAAGTCGATCTTCAGTCCGTCGAGGTGATGGTCGGCGACGAGCCGGCCGCAAATTGCAGCGAGGTGGGATCTGGCTTCGGGCAGGCGGACGTCCCAAAGCCGCGCCATCCGCCCGTCATCGGGTAGGAGCAGGTGCGTGAGCTGGTGGGCAGCGGCGGATTCTCTGCCGACGAATGGCAATGAGATCCATAACAGCTCTGCCATGCCGAGTCTGTGAGTTCGATCCACATGGGCCGACAGGTCGGGGAATCGGCTGCCTGCTACTTCCCAGTCTCCGGTGAAGGCGTAGCCGCGTTGATTGTCGATGGTCTGCCACCCGTCGTCAATGATCACCGAGCGCATACCCATATCGGCAGCCAACGTGAGCTCGGCGTCGAGCTCCTGCTGCTTCAGCTGCTGGTGCATGCTGTACCAGGTGGAGTACACCGGTTGGGTTGCGGCAGCCGGGAGCTGCCTGGGGAGTGCGTCCGCCCCATCTAGTGGGTCGCGCTCGGACCACCAGGCGGCGATGTCCGCTAGCACGTCCTCGTAAGGGAATCCTGGCGGGTACAGCCGAACCCGGCACGGCTGGGTCCCGACCGTGAACGTGACATCGGCGTTGATCCGCTTGTCCTCCTCGCTCACGGCGAGCCGGAAGGTAACCTCCGTCACCGTCTCCGTTACGGCGAACGCGTGCGTGCACCGGCTTTGGGCGTCAAACAACAACCCTGCCGGCACTTCGGCAGTCAGGCTGGCGGTGGTTGGGGCAAACCAGTCGCTGTACAGCGACTTGGCGAAGCCGACTCGACTGGTCCAGTACCCAACGGCACCGCTCAGCGGGACATGCCAGGTAACCGTGACCGTCGTTCCCAACGGCGCGTCGACCTCGACCTCGCGATGGCCCAGCCGCCCGTTGCTCGGAACATCGTGCAGTAGGCCGGTGGACACGGCCAGATCGATTGCGTCGGAGAGCATCTGAGGCTGGGTCATGGCTCATTGTCCAGCGCCTCCACACGCGCCAATCCCCGGATCAATGAACGTTCCTCACTGACACAGCCGCCCGCAACGACCGCCAGACTCGGTTCAGCCTCCGCGCCTCTTGCGGTGTCCGCAGGCGGGTCGGCTTGCGGGGCAGACTTCCGAGCGCAATACGAATCCTGGCGTGAATTGTTGCCCGACAGGGGTGTGGAGTGCCTCGCTCATCATGTTCGTCGTCTTCGGCGCATTCGTGATCAGCCCCGACGCCGTCATCAAGTCGATCGGATGGCGCTCGCGGTCGGCGTACTCATCGAGGCGTTCGTTATCCGCATGACCCTGGTACCCGCGGCAGTGACGCTCCTCGGCGACCGGGCGTGGTCCCTCCCGGGCTGGCTTGACCGGCTCCTGCCGAATCTCGACATCGAAGGGGAATCACTCGGCGAACAGCGAGCCCCCGAGGCGGCACAACAGCAGCCCAAACCCGGCAAGGTCGACGTCGACACGACAACCTGACGGCCAGAGCGAGCTCCGTCCGGGTCGGCACCGCCCACTACACATCCCTGGCAAGAGTTTCTCGACTTCGCGAGACGCCTGTGTCGTGGCGGGGGCGAGAGTCAACCTGCGGCTGGTGCAAGTCGCGGTGGCTCACCAGCGCTGTCGTTGTCGGTGCGACTGCCGGTCATGCGCAGGATGCATGATCTGGCACGTGCGTTCCATCAGTCGACGCTGGCCGCTTTTCGACTAGCCAAGTCCTGCGGAGATTGGTTCTGTCCTCCGCTGTGAGATCCACTCAGCGCGACAAGTTTGGCCAACCCAGGCGACACATGGGACTGCAGGCGACCGAGTGCGACGTTCAACTCTGCGGATCCGCCCCCGGGCGGAATACGCGCTGGGTTGAGAGCGACGTTGTCGGCCCAGGCCTTGATATCCGGCTCGGATCCGAACGACATGACGGCCCGCGTGCCCAGGACGTTCATGTTCGCCCACTCGGCCGGCGTGTTCGGCAGCGGGGTGGGTGGGCACAGCCTGTTCTTCTCCGCGTCGTCTTCGCGAGTCGCCTCGACGTACCCAGCGAGGGCAGCCCCGAAGCACGGGAACCCCGCCCGGATCGGCTGTAACGTGATCGCTGAGTGCGCCCAGATCGGTATCAGCGGCGGGTACTTCAATCCGGACGCCGCGCAGTGCACGACGATCGCGTTTTTCGCAATCGTGACTGACCCTTTCTCGAGCGTGATACGCCCCGGCTCCACCCGCCGGACATACCCCAGGCGTACGACATGGTCAATGGTGCGCAGTTGCTCGAGTTCCCAGCTGGCCAATGTGGGCGTCTTCGCCATCGTCGGCGTCACCGACCGATCGATACGCAGCATGACACCCGCGTCTTCCAGCCGGAAGAACAGATCCTCAAGTGATGCCGCCGCTACCGCCGCTTGCATGATGTCGGCGGCCATACCCACGAACACCGCCGGATCTGGCTGAACCACTGCCCTGTTGAACATCCAGGGCTCACGGGGCCTCACCCACCAGATCCCATCAGGGTCGACGCCGCGTTCCAGAAGCCAGACGCAGGCGTCGGTCGCGGTCTTGCCCGACCCCACGATCACGTACTGACTCGGAGCCTCGGTCAGCCGAACGAGGTCGTTGACTGGAATCACGTGCACGCCGTCCGCGACATCGAACGGCGGCCGCGTATCAGCCGGGATGTCGGGGGCGAGGTACCGCGCGTCGACGATCCGGCACCGCGCAGACACTTCGAGTCGTTGCCCGGACAGGCGCGAGACGATCTGGCGATCCCCGACGTATTCGCAACTGCCGAAGAAGTCGACCTTGCCCGACGCCAGCATCCGCTCGGTCAGGACTCGACTGTAGTAATCGCAGATCTGGGAGACGCTAGCCCGCTCATACAGGCCAGCCTCAGGTCCACGTTGCTGCACCCGACCGTCCCCGAGCAGTGTCGACGCGACGCCATAGAAAGCAGAAGCCTGGTGCAAGCGGACAAAAGGATAGGCGTCGAGCCAGTGTCCGCCGACACCGTGACGCCGGTCGACCACAGCCACACGCACGTCGGCGTGGTCGATCAGCGCATCCGTGAACGCCATACCGCTGGCGCCAGCCCCCACCACCAGATAGTCAGCTTCCACTGCGACCGCCACGGATCAACCAAACCACGGCGGTGGGATCGCGTCCACTGATCGAGCCGTCATCGGCACGAGCGCTCGATCAGCGGCAGAACGGACCCGTTGTGTTCCTGATACGAGAGCACCATGCCGCACGCGGTCCCGGAGGCACGGCCGGGTTCAGGTTCGATCCAGGTTCCGCATCTGACCTAGCCAAGTGTCCGCAAACGGTTCCCCCCGCGGGCTCTTTGACTTGGTGATTGGCATCAACCGCTGGAGCTACCGGCTCGTGCTGTACGTGGCGTTGATGACCGACCGGTATCCGCCGTCCGGCTTGACCGGGGGCGCGTCGACCCCGAGGGTCCGGCGGAATCCGGTGCGGGCCAGCGAAGCCAGCAAGTAGCGCATCCGCGCTAGGCACTGGCGTGCGTCTGCGTGTGGCATGTGCACGATGGGATCGATGTCCTCAAGCCGGTTCAGCTGCTCGCCGGCGGTTTGACAGAGGGAGTCCGGTAGGACCTACACGCGAGGCGCGTTCACGCAGGTGGAGGGTGAGCCGAATCAGTGCGGCGAGCGCTGATTCCACCGGAGGAACGAGTTACGACGAAGGCGGCCAGAGCGACGCCAACCAGGGTCCCAACAAGGGTACCGATAAGCGGCAGATCGATGGCAAAGCCACCGCCGAACCCGGCAGCGACGCTCCCTGTCATCAAACCGGCAGCACGTACTCTCGGTCCGCGCCATTGCTCAAATCGTGATGTGTGAGCTTCGGAATCAGGCGAACGCCCCGCTCGTCTGCTGGCAGCCAGGAACGCGATCAGCAAGGCCGGCCGGAGAAGATTGCTGACGTTCTGGATGGTATTTCCTGGAGCTAGATTGCCGGACGCGATGACATCCATGACATGGACGACCGTCGCCCCTACGCCAAAGACAGTCACAGCGATGACGGTGGCCTCACGGAAGCCATCGCGCCGGCCCATGGCGACAATTCCAAGGATGCCTACCGCCAGGTTGGCAAAGCCAACCTCGAGCTGAAAGGGATTACCGGTCGGCCAGCCGATGGACTCCGCGACCGAATCTGAGATGAAGAAGTGACCGAAGAATCCACCAATTCCGCTTCCCGCGACACCGACCCCAAACAGATACAGCAGGAAGATTTCCCACCTGCGCTCGCGCGGCCGACTAATCTTGTCCAGACCGAGATGACCGGCAGCGATGATGACCGGCAAGATCGAGAAGCTGAACACGCGGATCGCAACACTGTCCATGCATTCCCTCCTCAAGAGACATCGCCACCACCACTGGGCGTCCGAACCCACTGCTGATCCTTGTAGCTGATGGACAGCCGCCATAACAGCCGACTTGCCGTTCCCGGCTGGCGCGCTCACGCTCATCATGCCGATCTGGGCATGAGCGGTCGACGGGCCCCGGTCTCATGAGCGCTGATCGGCCGAACCGAACACTTCGACACCGAACTGGTGCCCGCCGAGTACCACGATGCGGCCATGTGGGGGCACGGGGCAAGAGAGCCCGACGCCGACCAGTGCGATACGACAGATAGACCAATTAACTCATTTCCGGTGACTGAGCTGAATTGCCGTTACGAAAAGGATTGACGTAACGAATATGTGGGCGAGGCCGAAGCTCGATCGCCCAAACAGTTCCAGTCGCCTTCGTATGAAGCGCTTTACAAGAGGCGGAGCGGTTCGTCTCCGCCGGCGGTGCGGCAGGTTCGATCGCATGAGCCTTCAAGAACGCAAGGTGGCTGAGATCTTTGGGTTCGAGTGCGTTCGTTGAGCGAGAAAGGGAAGGCCGCCTTGCCTTTCTTCGATTGACTCGATCCCAACAAGCACTGACCCAATGTCCCGAAGTCGTCCCGACCATGTTTCGTCGGCAAGGAGTCACGATGTCAATGGCGAGTTCGTGGTCCCCGCTGGTGGCCACCAGTGGGGACTTTTTCATGGCCACGAACACACGAATCGGATAGCGTCGCACCGAGCGACCAGGCCACTGAAAAGGCCTAGGTAGGTATCAGCAGCGGCATCAGCTTGTCCTATTGCTGAATGACCAGACGCAATGACGAGGCGAAAGTATTGGACGCGCGGCCATTCGCTCCTCGCTTCGCCGTTCGTACGGTCAATTCGTGAGTTCATCCGAGAGACGTCAGAGGAGTCAGAATGTCCGTGAACACCATCAGCGACCTGGGTCAGCGTCTCCGCGGCCGGGTCATCGATCGCGATCATCCCGATTAGGAGGAGGCGCGCCGGCCTAACCATCGACAACCTTCTCGAGGCCGATGTCGTGCTCGCCGACGGCCGCCTAGTCACGGCCAGCAGGTTCAGTTACCCAGACCTTTTCTGGGCCCTGCGAGGGGGTGGCGGCAACTTCGGGGTGGTGACGAGCTTCCTGTTCCAGGCACACCCGGTGAGCCAGGTTTACGGCGGCCCGGTGTTCTGGGACTTCGAGCACGCTAGAGCAGTCCTGCGGGCCTACCGTGAATTCCTGCCGGGCGCTCCCGAGGAGTTGGGTGCTTTTGTTGGGCTCAAGACCGTCCCGTCGGTGGACCCATTCCCCGAGGAGCACCGGGGCAAGCGCGCCTGTGCCGTCATCGGCTGTTACAACGGTCCGGCCGAACGCGGCGTCGACGTCATGGCTGGGCTCCTGGACGTGCTGCCAGCGCCGCTGTTCAACTGGATGGAGATCACCTCGCCCACGCCAAAGACATGCCGGGCGCCCTGTCGCTGATGCACCTATATCCCATCGATGGAGCCGTTCACCGGGTCGGCCCCAACGACACCGCCTGGAATGCGCGCTCCGCCCACCTGGGCGATGGTCATCGCGGGCATCGATCCAGACCCGCGGAAGGCCGGCGAGCTCGCGACCTGGGCGCGTCGGTACTGGGCTGCGATCCACGCCCACACTGGGGGTGGAGGCTACATCAACTTCATGATGGGCGACGCTGACCACGCCCGGCTCTCCGCGACGTACGGTGACAATTACCAGCCGCTGGTGGCCTTGAAGAGAAAGTACGATCCGGCCAACTTCTTCCGCGAGAACCCAAACATTCCCCCGGGCGCAGCGGGTCCCGGGTGAGCAAGACAGGCTCACCCAGCGTCACCGATCAGCAGGATCTGCAAAGAGTCCGTAAGCCTTCGACCCGTCGTTAAATCTGACGCAGGCCGCGTTCGGCCTACGCTGAGCTCTAGGCCGAGGATCCTCCTCGTGGGCAGCGGGGCCGACCGGCATCACCGCCGCACCACATTCGTGATCGAGCCTCGGAACCACCGACGGGCACCTTTCATACTGTGCCTGGCTCACACCGCCGTCAAGGGAGTCTGGTCAGCCGTCCTGGCAGTTCCGATCGGACGGCGAAAGAGCCTCACGCGGGTCGCGAGCGCCGGGTCTCGAACAGGATTCACGTGTCGGCCACCACTAGATCAGTCCAT
>Ga0210381_10000149_pt1 | contig 13879 bp, 17 predicted proteins | sample PLM1_5_coexredo_FD_155489 | JGI IMG/M metagenome (GOLD analysis project Ga0210381, IMG submission 155489) | Groundwater sediment microbial communities from an aquifer in East River, Colorado, USA - PLM1_5_coex redo | ecosystem: Environmental > Terrestrial > Soil > Riparian zone | place: USA...
ATCGTCCCTTGGTCAGAGTGGCTTGCCCAAAGCAAACCATAGATCTCTATTTGGGTCAGAGCTAGGGTTTATTTTTGGCAATGATATAAACAGAATTAAGTAACACTTGGAACTTCATGCGGGTATGCCCAGTTTACATGCAACGTCTATGACTCGCCTTAAGAAATGCGAAATTCCTTTTTAGAATTAGTAGGAACTTCTTTTGTTATTACAGGATCTAGCCCTTTTTAAAATCGCGCTAACATATAGAATCCAAACATGCACACTTTCTGTACATCTTTATAAAAAACTATTATTTACTTGATCTGAAATCAATCATATGGTTTTAGTCTCAGAATGTTGAACGCATTTAAAAGATATTTATGTTAATGACATCCTCTATAATATACAACACACAGATCAGACATGACCTCATCTGAATCAGCAATCTATATCTCTATAGATATAGAATGCTCAGGATTTATTCCTGCAGAATATAGTATGTTGAGCTTAGGAGCTTGTGTTGTAGGAAATGAGGACAATGAAAGTTGTGCTTTCTATATCGAGATTCAACCTATTTCGGACAATTATGTAAAAGAAGCTTTAGAGATTGCAGGGTTTTCAATGCAAGAGCTCAAGATGAAAGGTATACCACCTAAAGAAGCTATGCAGAAGTTTGCTGATTGGATTGCAAAAGTATCAGATGGCAAAAAGCCAGTATTTGTAGCATCACCTATAGCTTTCGATTGGTGCTTTGTCAACTATTATTTTCACAAATTCTTAGGTTGGAATCCATTTGGTATATCTGGAATTGATCTAAAGTCGGTTTGGCTTGGCAAAACTAATAGCAAATGGCATACACTTGCTATGGAAGATATTAAGACAAGGCTAGGCTTGGATCATATAGCTCATACACATAATGCATTAGAAGATGCTAAAGAGCAATCAATAATTTTCAGGAAGATGATAGAGTTTACTCCAGTACCGGAGCGGGAGTAGGTCAATAAAGCTTCTTTTCATTTATCTTATTAATGTCTATCGTAGGCTTCTTTTTGAATTTTGCCAATTTGGAATATTACATATTCATAAGTAAAAGACTCATCGTGAGAGCAAACCCTACATCCAAGTAGACTAATCTAACATTAAGACCCTATCAAGATAATATTTACACCATGTTGAAATATGAGGTCGGTGATTCGCTATCGTTGATTCTCTGCCTTCATATTGGTGATCATCTGTTGTATCATTTGATTACAGCTGATAATATAATCCAAAATGAGTGTCAACTCTTCATCAGTATACTTAGAATAGAGGTTCCTACCTGCTTTTTTTATTGGATCAAAAATCGGGCTAAGCTTGACCATAGCTTTATCCAAGAGAGGGTTTATGAATACTAATCGTCTGTCGTTTGGGTCTCTTTTGCGTCTGACATAGCCTGCTTTTTCCAAACGGTCGACAACACCTGTGATCGCACCGGTGGAGAGACCCGTCTCATCAGCTAACTGACTCGCAGTCATAGGCATTCCTGCCCTGATGATAACGTCTAAGCATTTGTGGTCAGTTGGATTAAGTCCAAGACGTTCACCAATGAAATGATGGAAAATAACAGTCCGTGTGCTTAACTCACGTGACTGATCTTCAAGAGATTCTAACAACTCCAAGTGATTCAGTACCTTTTTGTTTTTATTGTCTAACATAATAGAAATTATTACATTAGAATATAAAAGGTTTACCCACAAGATGTCTTAGATACAAGATCGTTTGCATCATAAACTATTTATAGCGTGAAATATAATACAACGTTGTGACATCAACAAAAATTAATAATAAGAAAATAGAACTGGTCTTCCCAAGACCAAAAAAAGAAATGGACGTATATCTGCCAAAGGTGAAAGGAGAGGAGTTTTTTCAAATATTTTCAACTGACGTCGATACAATTGCAGAATGGTTCAGAAGGGTACGAAATTGATTCGATGGAGTTGAAGATCGATAACATAATTGACTCTTCAGAAACAAGCAAACTTTTAGTCGGTTCGAAGGGAGACAACGGACTGAGAGTGGTATTGAAGCCAAAACCAAAGATGAGTAGCGATAGCAATCAAACTCTTCCTGAAATCCAGCTGGATAGTAGACTACGGTGTGAAGAAGGAAGATGGAAATAGTAAAAACGAATACAGCAGGAGAAAACATTAGGGTAGTCAGACAGGCTCTTGAGGCCGTTAATACAGGAGATACAAACAAGATCCATGAAGTCATAAGTCCGAAGTATTTCAATCATGAATCTCAAGTAGATCCGGTCAGATCAAAGCTTCGTGGACCAGAAGAATTCATAGATACAGTCAGGGCGCTGCGAAGTGCATTTGCTGATCTTCATTACGAAGAACAAGAGGTGATTGCCGCAGGTGATAAGGTTGCCTTGATAGTAAAGGTAAGTGGCAAACATACAGGAAACTTTTTTGTTATTCCTCCAACTGGAAATAGAATCTCCTACCAAGCAGTACACATCTTTAGAATCGATGATGATGGTATGATTGCAGAACACAAAGCAATTCGTGATGACCTTAGCCTTATGGTGCAACTAGGAGCAGCTGGTCCTGCGTCACCACAATATGAGGTTTTGTTTCGTGCATGGAAGGGATTGAAGAGCTAGCGAAGAAATACTACTGGTATGAATAGCAACTATATGTTAAAACCTCGGCACACGGCTAGGTTACGGTGGAGATGATTCTGATTAGAACGGCGATGATCAAAGTCCCGGTGATGACGTTGACAATCTCTAAGCGTGGTTCGACTACTCATATAGACTAAAAGAAGACTATTGTTGATCTTAGAGACTATAAACAATCATGTACGAGTCATCTTCTACTTCAAGATCTGCTGATGAAGCTGCAATTCGTGCTCTACCAGCAATTGATGGATGGCTGGAACAAAAGTAGTGGTGAAGCCTTTGCCGCTCCATTTGCAGAGGACGGTGATCTCGTTGGCATGGATGGCACCCACCTCAAAGGGCGTCAAGAAATCATTTCTTTTAATCAGCAGCTCTTTGACACATACATTAAAGGCAGCCGTTTGGTTGGAAAGGTCAGAAGTGTACGAGCTACGAAGGTTAATGAAATAAAGTTGAGTGTTCCATCACGAAATATGAGTTTTTGGTAGTAATCAATTCTTAAGTTCTTGGGCCCTTAATTTTCAAAAAACAGCGTAGCTTCAACCAGTGTGGTTCAATAGAACCCCAAAAAATATGAGGAAAGACAGGTCACATTAGACCTATCTATCTATAAGTTATGAAAAGCAGCCTGTCCTTTTACTCAAATAAGTTAGTATTCTCAACTTTATTACCTATCCAGAATCTGATATACAATGTACATAATGAGTACCATACGCCAAGATTTAGATGTAATTACTTCAATATTGTGCGAGACATTCGAAATTCCCTCATTTAAAAGAAACTATGATGTTGCATTTGGACAGATTGCTAATATCCTATGCCGTTATGGAATAATTGAAAATCCAAGGAATTTACGCTTTAGATTTACTCTGTGTATGCAAGAGTTTTTTGATTCTATTCCTCAGGATCAATGGAAGATCAAGGATCCTGCTTTTGTCAAACAATCTGAAGAGATTGCAATTACAAAATTTAAAGAATGGATAATAGAACAGATTACATGATTCTTGGAATAGAATCGTAAAGTTCTTCGACGTTTAGTTTTATTTTTATAATCCTGCACGTTCTGGAAAATACTTTCACTATCACCACTACCTCCATCGTAGCAAGTAGACGAAGGAAATTGACACCAAAGTGGTGTAGATATCAAAAATAGTATCTCCACTCACAATCAAAATACCTCCACCTCAGCTTATAGCGATATTAGGTTAGTGGTGGAGATACCTGCATCTCTTAAATTGACCAACCTTAGGTATTAGGAAAAAGTCCCAATCGCAATCTTTATCCTAGCATTGTAGTTTTAGTTATAATAATATCTTGCAATATCACATTGGTTGTTCTGGATGGAGTTATTCATCATGGCAAGGTCCATTCTATCCTTTGAATATTGAAAATTCTCAATGGCTAAGCTATTATTCTCAAGTATTTGATTATGTTGAAATTGATTCCACATTTTATAGAATGCCCACTCCATTCATGGTAAAGAATTGGTACAAGAGAACGCCAGACAACTTTAGATTTACTGCTAAATTTCCCAAGGTTATAACTCATGATAAAAGATTGAAAGATGTTGAAAAAGAGCTAGAATATTTTTTCGAGTCAATCTCTGGACTTGAAGAAAAGCTTTTAGCGTTACTGATACAACTACCACCATCATTAGGTCTAGCTGAAGGCATAGAAGGTCTAAGAGAAATTGTATCACAATTAGATAAGAGATTCAGATATGCAGTAGAAGTAAGGGACAGTTCATGGTTTCAAGACCTAGCATATAACTTCTTTAGGAATAATAACATCTGCATGGTATGGAGTCAGCTTGCAGGAATAAGAACACCGCCAATAGTAACTACAGATTTTTTATACATAAGGTTCATTGGTGACAGAAGCATAGACGAAAAGGACTTTGGAAAGATACAAAAGGATAGAGTTGCAGAGATGAAGAAATGGGCTAGAAATCTAAGGAGAACTGGCGAAGTAAAAAATGAAAAACCTAACCTTGCAATAGTAGCAGCAAATAATCATTATGCTGGTTTTGGTCCTGGTACTGCTAATATGTTTAGAAAAATGATAGGTTTAGAGGAAGCAACATGGAAAGATAAGAAAGTACCTCTTACTGAAGAAAATAAATCATCGTCATTGTCTACCGATACCAAGCAAACTACTCTGTCAGACTTTCTGAAATAAAGATGTAAGGTTACTGCTTTATAAATTACAGGATTAAGAGCATTAAACACTAAGAATAGAATGATGCCATTCCTTAATAAATTGTGCTATGGGGATATCAATCGATGACCTTGCCGTATTACGATATTGATGCGATATAAGTTTCCCTCGGATACTCTCGATAATTTTGTCATCAGTTCTAGGCTCTCGAAAAAGTGAATTATATCTTTTGTCGATATGTATTATTCCTTGTTCTAATATTTTCAACAAAGTGGATAGTCTGCTCTGACTGACTACTATTATTGTTAACATTTTCAATCATATCGATACGGACATGTCAAGGTATCCTTTCTCTATACAAAGAATAATTTCGGATCTCATTTAAGAACCAAAGCCAGCTTGTATTATTGGACATTGAATAATTCAAATCTTTTAATAAATCTCGCTTGCTAATGGCATCTTTACTCTTTCCAATCTAACATCTTCAAGCGCCATCCCTAATCCTAATTCATTGTTTATTTCTACAAGCACGGAATCTCTGGCACCCATCATGAGCCAGAAAACAGTCGATTTCCATTTCAGTTTTTACCATTATTTCTGAAGATCTCCTGATACTTCCATGTTTTTGTTTGATATTTTTTAATTCATTTAGGTGTTGTTCAGCTGCATAGAGCTTGAATTTTACTCTACCTTTAAGTAACTCCAGGCACTCTGAGAAACTATATCAAAGCATTAAGGCTGTTTTGCAAAATGAACCGGATCAATATATTCTGGGAAGTTATATCACGATCTCTTCCTCAGGTTAAGCAGCATGCCAATGATCGTATACCAAGAATAGAGGAAGTAAAGAAACTGATTGAATACCTTGACAGATTTCACTGCTGGTTTGCAATGATAAGAAAGCTAAAGTTATGAAAGAAAAAGACGCCAAACGTTTTGAACAATGTGGAATAAAATATCAAATGGAACACAATCGAATGTAAGAGTAGAAATAACAAGCCTTCATGTCATAAGCTACGGGTTTTGTTTCATTTACAAGGTAATTAATTACCCTTCCAGGCAGTATGTTTCTTATTAGTCTGTCCCCCAAGGATTATCTATGACAAACCGCCAAGTTCCATCGGCCTGATGACGCAGAACGTCCGCAGATTTGGCAGCCATATTAACAGGATTACCATCAGGTCCAGTTCCACCGAATGACCATTCACTAGTTACAAGAGCAAGATCGCTTGCTTGAAGTACCCTCTTTACTTTTAGATCCAACTTGCCTTTCAAGTCGATGAAACTACGCAGACTTTGGCGTACGGATTCTGGACTATTTGCAAGTTGTCCTGGCTGCGATGCAAAACACGCACCAGCTTCATAGAGCGTCATGAGGGAATCTAGATCTCCCGCGTTGATACCTTCAACTACTGAATTGAGCACTTCTTCAGGTGTCATCTTTTTAGACATACATTGGTCTTGTAATTATTGCTTTTAAGTTTGTCACGAAAAATAGAGTACGGATAGCCGAAAAGATGTTACAAATGCTGTTATACTATTTATCATACTGACCAGGTATAGCATCTATCTACTCACTTCTGGGAAGACACAGATTCGTCTGTATAATGTTAACATTATCAGATGTCAAAACTCCATTTGACACTATTAAATGTGCTATTAAATGTGTTATGCATTTAAGTTTCGATAGAAAAATAACAATGTAGGAATCAATTATTTCTGATGTCGATATTTCTATGCTGTATGGAATGGAAAAACTAAATAGGAATAAAAGCTTCAGGACCTGTTAACATGCAGGGACCTAATCCTACCGAACCCAATAAGCGCGATTTTTCTATTTTTTGAAAATTAGATCGTAGTCTCCATATAGGCTTTTTTTTGAATTTTAAAGATAGCATGCCCATTAGGACTGAGTGGTAATAATGAGTCAGATTTGGTTTGCATTCCATCAAACCCGGACCAATGATTATTACGTGTAACAATGTAATGCTGCGACAAATTGAGCAATTCTAAATCATAGATATAAGTTATGATCATAGGAAATGTGTATTGAGTTACTGCGTTATCTGAAGTTCAAATAAAATATTGCAAGGGCATTAAACACTAAAAATACAAAATATGAGTGTCTATTTTTCATGCATTTCACCAATAGCAGTTATTTGATTCATAATACCTGTTCATTTGGAAAAATTTATACCACAATCTGCGATCCTTGATGCTCCTTCAGCTTTAGGATTATGATATAAATGTGTTGGATGATACTATCATGCCAGTGGTGACTATGCTAACATAACAGCTCAGAAATTTAAATATCGAAATACCGTCAAGACGAAAATATGGTAGGCCACATATTGCAGTTGAACCTGACCCTATTGCTTTGTTGCTGGCTCCTGGATCCATACTAGTACTTGAAGTGGGGAACTTGGGACAGCGATCCTGGTCATGCATATCTATCTGACAATGTCGAAGACTGTTATAGATCTCAGAGAGTAACTAGGATAGAACTAAAGAGTATGGGATATTTAAAATTCTATCATCCAGAGTATATGGATGTTGCTTGAACCATTTATCGAATTCCTTTCATCTTTTTCATCTAATTTAGTAATCATTAGCATTATTTCTAATTCATTCTTCATATGTGCAGTAACTCCTGACTTTAACTCTTCAAGCATGAAAAGATTATAGAAAACTTAGCTATAATCTAAGTAGCTCCCGACACGCAACAAGAACACCCTTGATGCAACAGGCATTGAGCCCGTTTTCGCAACGGCACTGTTGAGAGTTCTGGTAACTGAGGTAATTCTATGCCTGGTAACACAAGGGAGATGTCCACAAGTCAGTATTGGGTTTCGTTGAGTTCTTCAGTTGTTAAATCGGTTGTTGGAAAACGATCGTTATGCGACACCGGTGGTCTTTTTCGTTTCATCTGCCTCAGTATTTGCTGTTTTTTGTTGTAGCTCCTCAGGTGACGGAATGTGTCCGTATTGACTTTCAAATGCGTTGACGTGTGCCGTCAGCCACTGTGCGATTGATTTCGCCTGAAATGGATCTATTATGAGTCTACACTCCATTGTCCGGCTTATTTTAGCTTGGATATTTTGTTGTGGAGACGCAAGCGCCTCAGTCGGATCAAGATGTTCTGAGTAAATGATTACTTCAAAGCGCATTCCTATTGGTGTACCGAATACCCCACCCACGTTGATTGTCCTGAAGTTAGGGTCTTGCTTTACTTCTATCTCTGGAGGGCTCGCTAGGTTCAATTGCAATCAATATGGCAGCAGTAGGCCTTATATTTGCCTTGTTCGTATAAGAAAGTACGGAAAATGCCTGCCAAACAATACTAGTATATCTGTAAGTACAGAAATACTAGACAGACTTGGTAAATTAGAACCCAATAAGACGTTAAAGACTCTAATTGCCGAAGCGATAGTAGAACATATTGGCAATAAGACTCTTAGCGTAACCAATAAAACACCTGATATAGGGTTTCTCAATGTTGATATGGCTCCTAATATTGGGACTATACTAAACAACCAAATGCATGTGTAGACTATAGACTTCGCATTCAACCATTTGTTTTTAAGTTTTTATTATTCAGCTTTATACCTTGTCTAATACTACCCTATTTCTGTTGATTTGACTGATAGAGGCTCGTCAAGTTTAAATGGAAATGCGCGATCTTCTACAAATACCTTTTCTAAATAGACTGTATATCCTGAACCTACCTTCAAAATCTTTGTCTTAGTTTGGTTAACCAATATGCTGTCACATACCGAGTAATTCTATCCCATATACATAAAGGAATAATTAGGAGAAATTATCATGCCACCATAGTACGTTTTACTGCTCTATTTCGTGCTCAAACTAAAACTTTTGGTAAGCCTTGGAAGGTCATCACCTACGTTTTCTTGACATTAGTAAGTTCATTTTTGAAGCAATCTAGAGTCTCATTATCAAATATACAAAATTCTATGATGTCTATTGAACATGTATTGTTGTGTTTAAGGAACCTTTCTGATTCTTGGACAAGTATCTTTGCACATTTATCCTTAGGAAATCCAAAAATGCCAGAACTTATAGCTGGAATAGAGATACTTTTGAACTCCTTCTCTGCAGCTAATGCCAAAGTACTTTGAACTGCCTTGAGCAGCTTATTATCTTCATCACCTTCACCCATCCTCGGACCAACTGTATGTATTACTGCCTTACATGGTAATTTTCCAGCACTAGTAATCACTGCAGAACCAACCGGAACAAAGCCTCCTCCTATCCTGTCGCTTTCTTCCTGAATGATTGCTCCACCTTTTCTTACTATGGTAGCTGCGACTCCTCCACCATGTTTTAGATATGAATTTGCAGCATTTACTATAACATCAACATTTCTTTCTGTGATATCCCCATTTACAAGTCGAAGGATCTTGTTGTTATCTAGCTTTGCCTTATCTACTATTATGGTCATAACCAAAGACTCATCATTCTTAAAAGACACATTGCTTTATTTTTTCTCAATATAATTTTATCCGTCTCTCAATGTCGGAAATGCTTCTTGCGTGTGACAGTGTGACGATCACATGCTATAATAATATAATCAATGAAAATTAATCTATTTAATCAGCACACATCAGCCTTACATTGAGTTCAAACTAAAAATATCGTGGTAACAGTAGAAAACACATGGAAACAGACGGTAATGATATGGTAACATATGGTAACAGCTTTAAGGTTCCGGTTTGCTATATTATCATAGATACATTGGAGATATTAAACAGGCAGGAAATGGAAGATCGTGTTATAGATCTATACTATAACAAAAAGAAGACTTATAGAGAGATAGAGAAATTAGTAAGAAAATCCCCACGTGATATTCGAACAATCTTAAACAAGGTCGAACCACCAGAACATTCAATGTCCGTATCTTCTAGAGCATACAAACTCTTTTCTGAACACAAATCACCTACAGAGGTAGCGATTGCACGAATATCAGACAGCCAGAAGCAGTTCAGTTCTACAAAGAGTACTTTAATTTACAGGATTTAGAGACCAATATTTTGTATACAGGTCTTTGGTTTTCTGTCGACCTGACGAATATTTTCTTGCGAATCTCTTTGGTTCTCCATTTTCTTTACGTTACACCAGCAATAATGCTAGAAACTAATTTCCTTGCGATCGAACCGTCCAAATCCATACAGGGGTTGAAGATAGTAATAGTCATTCCTACAGCACGTCTAGATCCAAATAAGATTCTCAATAGATCACTGAGCTCTGAGAAACTTAAACCTCCATCTAGACGATAGTCCACTGCCGGCATAATTTCGTCGTCTAAAACATCGGCATCAAGATGGATCCAGAAACCATCCAATTCTTGTTTCAGTAGTCCTCTCACTGCAAGGCGAGCGGCCTCCGTAATCTTTAACTCCCTTATTCGTGGAAGATCAAAGACACCCATAGCGGTATCCCGTACATCCTGACTTCCGAAATTCGCAGCTTGATTCGCATCACGATATCCAAACACAACAACATCTTCGTCGCGAACAAGTGGTTTGAGTCCATCTATATTGGTAAGAATATCTGGGCCTCTCCCAGATACAATTGCAAGATCCATGTCAGCAACCTCTCCAGTAGGAGATGCTTGAGGTTGATAAAAATCAGCGTGGCCATCGATAAAGAATAACCCGTAATTTCTTTTGGTGCGGCGTAAAGCTAAAAGAGCACCGATTAGAATACTGCAATCTCCTCCTAATACTAGAGGAAATTGTTCATTATTTAGTAATTGAGACACTCTCCTCTCAAGGTAAAGCGAATACTCTCTAATTGTTTTAGGATTAAGAACTAGTGTTTCTTTATCATGTTCTAACTCGTATGGTAGTGGTTCAACACGACCTGCATCTTCAGCATTTAATGAACTCATTAGGCCTGCTTCTCTCAATGCTTGTGGAAGAGTTTCCACCCCACCGGGGTGTAAACCCAATACAGAAGGAGCATCTACAATCGTAAAACGTGGCTTGAATCTATCCACTGCAGATCGACTGATTATTGCTCATATACTAATGATTCTTTCTACAGAATCTGATGAATGGTAGAAATTCAACTCTAGGAGTTATCACGGTAATGATAACCCTAGTAACTCATGCTACTCATATTTTGTATATTTTGTATCTAAACCTTGGTCAATCTAGCTGAATTAAAAAGTATTTGAATTTTCCTACACATAATTAAAATAATCAAATACTTTTCAAGTAATATAAATAATTGGTAAAACAAATTGCATTTGGAGTACATTTACCAGTCATGGAATTTAATAGCAGTAAAATAAGAGAAGAAGGTGATTCCTTTTCAAGAGAACAAATCCTTTCATTTGCACAAAAGGCTGAATCTTTAGGTTATGACTCATTGAGTGTAAACGATCACGTAGTATTTAGAACTAGTTGGCTTGATGCAATAAGTACATTGTCAGCAGTTGCCGCAATAACAAATGAAATAAAGCTTGGTACTTCTATATTAAATATAGTTGTAAGAAATCCTGTTATATGTGCTAAAGCTTTGTCAACTATAGATATCCTATCTTCAGGTAGGTTATTTGCTGTAGGAGTTGGACCAGGTTCACATAAAGGAGATTATGATATTTGTGGAATACCTTTTGAAGAGAGATGGAAGAGATTTACTGAGGCTTTACAAGTCCTCCAAATAGTTTGGAAGAATAATAATAAAGAGCAGAAGAATTCAACATTAACTAATTATTCTGGCAGATATTATAGATTTGAAAAAGTATCTGTTCAACCAAAACCCTTTCAAAAACCACATCCTCCAATCTATATAGGAAGTTGGGGCTCTTCAGAAGCAGGTCTTAAAAGAGTTGCAAAGTACGGTGATGGTTGGATGGCATCTGCTTATAACATTACTCCAGACAAGTTCAAAGTGAAATGGAAGATACTTTTGTCTTATAGGCAAGCGCTTGGTAAGGATATCCAATCATTTGAAAACTCTGTTATGTCAATGTTTGGATACATTGACAATGATAGGAACAGAGCTCACAGGATGGCCAAAGATGTACTATCTCCTGCTCTAGGAAGACCCACAGAAGAGCTAGAGAGTTTGCTTCTCTTTGGTTCCCCTGATCATTGTCTTGAAAAGATAAGGGCTCTTTCTGAGGCTGGTGTAAAGCGTATTCACTTTTGGCCAGTAAGTGATTATCTAGAACAGATAGAGATTTTTAGAAATGAGATAGTTCATTATTTTTAGAGAATGTACGATCTAAACAGGCTCTCTAAGAATATGCATCCAATTCCAAAATAGAGCAATATCAGTAATATCTTGAGTAACTTGATGAGAATAATACAATATTTGTCCTGCTTCTCTTACTACAACAATGTACAACAATGTTATTACCGACCTTTTCTAACACTTATTAAATGAACGATAAGAAAAACAGTGGATTCAATGGAGTGAATACGCAAGTATTAAACACAGTATTTGAATCTATGCGAAACCATCCAGAAATGGCAAAAGCAACATTTTCTGTAAAATCAGCATGGAATGGTGGTTTTAGTGTTACGTCTACCTCCAAAGGATTTCGTATTGGCGGCCAAAATATAGAAAGAAATACTGAATACAGGACTAAACATGATTTTCCAGATCAACTCTCAGGAGAGGGAAGAGGGCCTACCGTATGTGAGAGTTGTATGGGTAGCTTGGCAGCGTGCTTAACACAAACTATTGTAGCCCATGCTACATCCAGAGGTATCCAGATTGATAGCATTGACATTGATGTAGAAGGCGATGTCGACTTGCGTGGTTTTACTGGTATATCTAATGATGTAAGACCGGGAGCTCAGCAATTTAGAGTAGATATGAATATCAAAAGCAATAATGCCTCAAAAGAACAAATAAATGAGCTGTATGAAATTGGAAAAAGGTTTTCGCCTGCATTTGATACCTTGACTAATGGAACTTCAGTAGTTCTAGTTAACTCTTAATTAAGTATTATCATTAAGTTGGAAACACTAAGCGACTAATTGTGCTACTTTCGTCAAGCTAAAAAAGTAGAGATTATCTGAGATTAGTAACAAGAAAATTAGCGTTATTAATCATTAATAGTCACTATCCAACGTCTAGAGTATTACGAAGAGAAATGAATCAATGGATGTTTACATACTATCAATCAACCCATAAAGGTTGCTACAAACGTGGTAAGAGACATGATCCTTTTATACTCTTAATTTGCTTGAACTTGAACCTTCCTCCACAACAATTAGAGTTTCATGCATATGATCCATAAAGACTATTAAAAATTCGTAGATATTGTAGGTTTTATTACTTCGTTGGACATTGTAGAAAATCCTTTGAGTCAGATGATGAAGATTGAATTTTGACAGGAAATTCTTAGTAGCTAATACTAAAAGTAGTAAGTATACGAACACCATCTACTGTTTCCAGGCTTCGTACTTGTGTAATCCAACATCTGGTAGGGATGGTTACTGATCAAGTAGCAATTTTTCTATCAACAAATAGACCATCATCCATTACTGCTTCAATCTTCTTAGTATTACTAATGTCATCTTCTGGATTGGCTGAAAGTATTATTATATCTGCTTGCTTTCCAGCTTCTATGGTACCAACTTCATCTAGTATATCTAAAGCTTGAGCTCCATTGGCAGTGGCTATTTTGATAACCTCTAATGGAGGAATGCCAGCTTCCACCAAAAGTTCCAGCTCATGATGCAAGCTAGCTCCAGGAACCAATTCAAAGTTTGGAATATCAGTTCCTGATAAGATTTTGACGTGATTATCATAAAGCATTTTTGTTAGCTGCAATATTTTAGGCCAAAGATACTGATTGTAAGGCTCAGCCTTTATCATGGCCTCATATATATCCAAAGTTGGATCTACAGCAATTTTGTGGTTTACTAATGCTTTTATCATTTCCTTAACCTCGGGACCATTTAGGTCAACTAAATCAAGCCATAAGAAATGGTTAAAAGGATTATTCCCAGCTTCCAAAAATTTCTGCTGGTTCTCTTTTGACAATAGGAAGGGACTTACAGGAACACCATGAGTAAGAGCATCAATACCAAGATT
>Ga0210381_10000152_pt1 | contig 13756 bp, 18 predicted proteins | sample PLM1_5_coexredo_FD_155489 | JGI IMG/M metagenome (GOLD analysis project Ga0210381, IMG submission 155489) | Groundwater sediment microbial communities from an aquifer in East River, Colorado, USA - PLM1_5_coex redo | ecosystem: Environmental > Terrestrial > Soil > Riparian zone | place: USA...
TTCTCGGTGCGCGACTGCCAGACGGCGAGCCCGGAGGATCTCGAGGCGCGGCTGAAGCAGCTTGCGGACGGCACCATGCGTTTTGCCTGCATCAATTATCTGGAGGCGGTCGTCGCCAAGGTGCCCGATGCGATGCGCTATTTGTCGGAGGCGACCGGGCCTGCCGCGCGCTTCGAAAGGCCGCGTCCTGAGGCGTATGCTTCACGCTCGCGAAAGCCGCCGTTAGCAAGGCTCGGATCGACCTTGGTGGAGAGTGTGCGCGATATGTTCGCGAAATCGGGTGACCGCAGTCGTGAGAAAGCGGCCTCGGGATCAGTTCGTTAGGCGCTGCAGCTGTTGGACCCAGGTGAACGGCTTGGAGTGCCGGATCAATGATCCTGTGCGGTAACCGTCGGATGAAGTCTCAACTCGCCGAGGACCGCAATGGTGCATGTGCCGCCAGTTTCCGGCATGACAACCAGTGGCCCTGTGGTCAATCCGACGTCATCGAGCACCGAGTCCGACATGGCCAGGAGCAGCACGGCTACTGCTCCGACACCGAAGAAGGCCAGCCGCCAGCTCCAGACCTGAAACCCACCGAACCGCGATAAGAGGCCCAGGATGGCGATCTTTGGGTCGGCGTTTTTCCGTATCGCGACCAGGTTGGACCGTGCATGCGCAACACCAGCCGGTCACTCCATGCTGCCCGGTAGCCGTTCGCTGAGTGACCTTCCGCCCGCGACTTGTTGATCCAGCGGTGTGTCACCGATCGAGGATGCTCACTGCTTGAGGAAGGACAGCAATGTTGCGGTCGGCGGCGGCTCGATCGTGAATGTTTTCGTGGTGGGCGATGTGGCCGATGAGTTGCACGATCAAGGATGTGGCGACAGCGCGGCGGAGGCAATGCCCCGCGGAGTGGTGGGCTTTATCCTCGGTGTCTACTTGTCGCTGTCGATCGCGGCGATGCCGCCAGTATCGCTGGTTGGTTTGAGTTGGGCCATGGACTCCTCGGACAGGTCGTGGCGCTCGCCTGATTGCCACTCGTCGTGCAATGTCGGCCTGGGTTAGCGGTGCCGGCGGTACTGCAGCCCGACGGTGCCGTTGCTGAACGCGGTGTGGGAGACCGGGTCGAGCCGGTAGGACTTGGCGACGTCGTCGAACAGCCGGGTGCCCTCGCCCGCAACATCGGGGTACAAGTCCAGGTGGAACTCATCGATCAGGTCGAGCCGCATGAGCGACCGCCAGAAGCTGACGCCGCCCCAGACCACGATGTGGCCCTCGCCGCCTCGCCTGAGCTTGTCGATCTCTTCGGTCGTGTCACCAGCGGCAATGGTGGTATTGGCCCACTCAGCTGTCCTCAGCGACCCGGAGAAGACGACCTTGCGCGCGGGGTCAGGATCTCCGACAACGGGTGGTCGGTGGCCGTCGGCAAGGCCCCGGCCATGCCCTCGTAGGCGACGCGGCCCATGAGGTGCGCGTACGCGCTCTGGTAAACGCCGATCTTCTGCTCCAGGACCGCCGGGTCGTCGTCGGGCAAGCCGAAGCAGAACTGCCAATACTCGGTGCCCTCGTCGGCGAGAAGGCCGTCGAGGGAGTACATCAACACCCACGCAATCAGCTTCCGCATGATCAAAAACTCCACGGTCTCGGGTCGTCTGGGAACCGTGCTTGCAAGGGAACCTGCCCGTCCCGGGGGCCGCAACGCTCGCGAGGCCGCGGCGTCTGCGGCCGGTCGCTAACGCTTCACACGCCACCACCGCCCGGAAGTCATCGGCGCCCGGTCAACTGGCCGGCTGCGCGGTCAGCTACCGGGGTGTCTACTTCGCCGCTGTCGATCCCGGCGATGCCGCCAGTATCGCTGGTTGGTTTGAGTTGGGCCATAGATCCGGATCGGCGGCTGGCTGCAGCACTGACTCACGTGCCGCTGAACGGTCGGCTTGTGAGACGACGCCGAGCCTCTAACGTGAGGGTCGAGCGCCTCAAAGGGCGCTTCCCGAAAGGAGGAGTTTCCGGTGACTCACTCCAGCCAGTCGTCGCCCGAGGTGAACCTGTACGCCTGGTGTGGCCGCAATGGCAGGGCGTCGGCACGGTAAGCGTCCAGCAGCTCGTGTCGGACTTCCCGTTCGACGTGGGTCGGCGCGGGTACGCGGTCGGCTCAGCGGTGCTCGAAGCGGTCCTGCCGCCGAACCACGGTCCGACGTCACTGTGCCCGTGGCTATGACCGACGAGGGCCTAGCCGAAGCCGACGGCGTGGAAGCCAAGGCGATCATCCTCAAGCAACTCGCAAGCGCCTTGGAGATCATCCGTCAGCACAACCCAACACGCATTGCGACCCTCGGAGGCGAGTGCTCGGTGAGTGTGGGCCGTTCTCCGCGCTCGCTGACCGGTACGGCGACGATCTAGCGGTCATCTGGTCGACTCCCACCCCGACCTCGGTCCTGGCGAAAGCGAGTATCCCGGCTATCACGCGATGGCCGTATCGGCGCTCACCGGACACGGTGACGCCGACGTGCTGGCGGCGCTTCCCGCGACCGTCGCTCCCGATCGGGTCGCCCTGGTGGGTCTGCACGCGTGGACCAACGACGACTACCCGCACGTATCCGAGTGGGGTCTTGCGGCTTTCGCCCCAGACGAACTTCGTGAGTCAAGCAAGGCTCTCCTCGCATGGCTTGCCGACACGAGCTGCTCTAAGAGCCGCTATCCACTTCGATGTCGACACCATCGACAGCAACGAGATCGTGCTGGGTCTTGGCGCCGAACCGAACGGGTTGACCAGTGCACAGGCGCGGCGCATCGTCGGAGACATCGACCAGACCGTCGATGTCGTCGGGCTCACGATCGCCGAGTTCATCCCCCGACAGGTGATGCACCTGCAGCAGATCCTCAAGGGCTTCCCCCTCATTGAAGGCCCAGCGGTACAGCCACGTCGCACCTCCCGGTAAGCCTTCCTCAAGTGTGACTGTTCGGGACCGTGAAACCCTGGACTCGTGGATGACCGAGAGCGACTCCGAACGACTTTCGATCAGGCTGCTGAGCTCTACCAAGACGCTCGCCCCGAGTATCCGGAAGAACTGTTCAACAGGTTGATGGACGTCATCGGCCTGCGACATGGCGACCGCGTACTCGAGGTCGGGGCCGGATCAGGGAAGGCGACGCTACCTTTGGCTCGCCGCGGACTACGAATCACCGCAATCGAGCCGGGTCCTGCCCTCGCCGCCCAAGCCCGCAAGAATTTAGCCGGCTACCCGGTCGATATGGTCAGCATGCGATTCGAGGATTGGGATGGCACGCCTGGAGAGTTTGCCGCGGTTGTCGCTGCGACCGCCTGGCACTGGGTTGATCCTCGTTTGCGGTACCGACACGCCGCACGTGCATTACGCCCTGACGGACATCTAGCGGTGTGGGGCGCCCAGCACGTCTTTCCTGCCGACGGCGACCCCTTCTTCGACGAACTCCAGGAGGTGTACGACGCCATCGGCGAAGCCTTGCCCGAAGGAGCGCCGCGGCCAGCACCAGGAGAACTACCTGAACTAACGGCCGAGATCGAGGAGTCCGACCAGTTCGACATCGTCACCGTTGAAGACTTCGACTGGACCGTCGACTACGACGCCGAGGCCTACATCAATCTCCTGCGCACCTTCTCTGGCCATATCGCCATGGCACCACTAGACCGCGAGCGGCTCTTCACCGAGATCCGACAACGCCTTGCTCGGCGCCCGAGCGGCACGGTGCGCCGCGGATGGGGGACCGTCCTGCACATCGCCAGGGTGCGACCAGGCAGATCCTGACATCTAAGCATGTCCTGAGTTCTGTCCAGTCCCAATGACCGGGGGTCGGTTAACGGCATCTTGGTCATCGATGCCGTACTGCTCACAACTGTCCCCATGACGTAACACGACGACGGCCCGCCCAGCGTCGAGCCGAGGCAGCAGCGTAGGGCAACAACGATCCGTGTCAGGATGGGTTGTGAAAGAGACCGCATCCTCAATGGCCCGTTCCTTTCGCGCTCGTCACAGGTAGTGACCAATCCGCGCGAAAAGGGAATTGCGGGTTCCTTCCGGACCCCGGTGGTGTCTTAAACACACATACCCAGACCGAATGAAACGAGTACCGAAGGAGGACATGCCGCAATGAAAACCCCGCCAATCGTCTCGCCGCAGGAGTGGGAGGCCGCCCGCGAGGCGCTGCTCGTCAAGGAGAAGGAGCTGACCCGCGCCCTCGACGCGATAGCGGCCGAGCGCCGGCGGATGCCCTGGATGGCCGTGGAGAAGGACTACCGCTTCGAGGGACCCAACGGACCGGCGAGCCTTGCGGACCTGTTCGAGGGCCGCAAGCAGCTGATCGTCTACCGCGCCTTCTACGCGCCGGACGTCACCACTTACCCGGCGTCGGGCGGCGCCTACCCGGAGCGGGCCTGCATCGGCTGCTCCTTTGGCGCCGACCAGGTCGGCCACCCGGCCCACCTGAACGCGAGGGACACGACCCTCGTGTATGTCTCGCGCGCCCCCCAGGCCGAGATCCAGGGCTTGAAGGAGCGCATGGGCTGGGAACTCATCCCCTGGTACACGCTCACGGACGACTTCGACAAGGATTTCGGCGTGGACGAGTGGCACGGGCACAACGCCTTCATTCGTGAGGGCGATCGGATCTTCCGCACCTACTTCGTCGACGCCCGCGGCGACTCGCAGCTAGGCACAACCTGGAGCTATCTCGACATCACCGCGCTCGGGCGCCAGGAGGAGTGGGAGGACTCGCCCGAGGGGTACCCGCAGACCCCGCCGTACCAGTGGTGGAACTACCATGACGCGTACGGCGATGACGCGTGATCGCTCACGTCGGGGGGTCACGCTGGAAACGGATTCATTCGATCCGTGGCTGCGACAGCGGCGGCGTCTCGGTCCCGGGCTGTAGGCCTCGAGCGTCGTCTGGATGACGATCGGGTTCGGTCCTTCTACGTTTGCTGTAACCCATGATCACTCTCTCAGAAGAGGCCGAACAGGTACCGACGAGCGCAACACCAGTCAAAGGAATGGCGTCTCGGACGCGTGCCATCGTTGGGACATACAACGCCTGGACGACCGTGACCACGACTTGATACCACCGGTCCGCAGAAGATGTCCAGTCCAGCGGACCCTGACCAGGCCCACCACGCGACCTGGCTTTGATCTTGCGCAGCCGGCAGCTGGACCGCGCATCCCCACAGAGGGCATCCGCATCGAGGTCTGTCAGCATGTCCGGTATGCCGAGGCGGATTGTGATGGATGTCGATACCGGCACAGACGACGCCTTGGCGATCCTGTACGCCCTCGCCCATCCCGACCTCGAGGTCCTCGGCATCAGCTGCGTCGCCGGGAACGTCACCCTCGATCAAGTGGTGATCAATACCTGCAAGGTGCTCGACGCCGCGGGCGCGGGAGACATCCCGGTCGCGGCGGGCGCCGCACAACCTCTGATCGAGCGCGCCCGGCGGCCAGGCGGGTCTCATGGTGCCGACGGGCTCGCCGGCATTTGGCTGCCAGAGACCTCGAGGCAACGATCGCCTCTTAATGCCGTCGATCTGCTCGGTCAGCTGATCATGACCTCCGCGGAGCCGATGAGTCTGGTAACGCTGGCGCCGAAGACCAACGTGGCCATGCTGCTCACCATGTATCCAGACGTGGTCGCGCGGCTCGAGCAGATCATCTTCATGGGTGGCTCCGTCAGCGGCAGCAACGTCACGGCTGTCGCCGAATTCAACGTCTGGCAAGACCCCGAGGCCGCCAGTTGTGTGATCGAGTCATCAATCCCAACCACCATGTACGGATTCGACCTATTCGGCCGTCTCGCGGTGAGCCAAGCCGACACCGAACGCTTTCGCGCCCATGATCATCCAGCAGTTCGCCTGGTAGGCGAGCTCCTCTATCGACGTCGCATCCGCGCCGACGACTCGACTCACGATTGCGTTGGCTTGCTCGGCGACGCCGGCGCCATGGTGCTGCTGACCAACCCGGAGCTCTTTGTTATCAGCGAGTTCCCCGTGCGGGTCAACCTCGCTGGCATCGGCCGCGGGCAAACAATTGTCGACCAGCGCGCATCGCATCGGGGCACTGGCCACGATCCTGATCCCTGGCCCAGGATCGTGGTTGCGGTTGATCTAGACGCAGCGCAGGCCGCGTTGACGTTCGTCAAAGTGATCGACAGCTACGCGGCCTGAGAGGCAAGCAGATCCAAAGCGCGCGATGCGCAGCTAGGAAAAACATCGTGCACGATTGTCCCCGTCAGACACGGGTCAATCGCGCACCATCATCTAGTCGTGACTGTGTTCGGCCTGAAGCTTGGCGACCTGAGCATGCACCTCAACCATGTCGAGGTCCTTGACAGCGTCAACGACCTGCTTCAGGGCATGCCCGGGCAACGCCCCGGCCTGATTGAAAACAAGCACGCCCTCACGGAATGCCATCAGCGTCGGTATGCCCTCGATGCCCAGCAGGCCGGTCAGTTCTGGGTGCGCGTCGGTATCCAGCTTGGCGAAGACGATCCCGTCGTACTCCTCGGAGGCCTTCTCATACACTGGCCCGAACCGCTTGCACGGTCCGCACCACTCGGCCCAGAAATCCACCAAGACAATGTCATTGTCGGTGATGGTGTCTTCGAAGTTGTCGGCAGTGATCTGAAGCGTTGCCATGCGGGTGCTCCTCGTTACGAATGGGCTGCTCATTGGGGGCGCGTTCGCGGCAGCCATAGTTTCAACCGCCCGCGACCTACACCTATTCCACAGAGCCGCGCTACTTGATCGCAACGAGCCGGCGCATCGGAATCGCAACATCGACGACGTCGTGCTTCTTGAGACGGTCCTCGAGATACTCGATCGCCCTCTCCACCCGCGACCAGCGCGTGTTGGGCAGGTACAGCGCCGACATCACCAGCTCGGCATCGGCTCGCGAGCGAATGCTGAATCGGTATCGCTCGCGGGCATCCTCGACCGGCCGCATCCCGTACTGCGCCAGGGTTCTGGCGAACCCCGTCAATTCCACCGGCCCCGGAAACTGGGGCTTGGTCCTCAGTCGTCCGTTGATCCGGGTCAGCACCCTGATGTCACGCGGGGCAAGAGGCCGGATTGCGGGGGCGATTGCCGCCAGCACTCCGCCGGGGCGCAGCACACGCGCCACCTCCTCGACGACTCGGGTCAGCGGCTGGACCACCACCAATCCCATCGAACTGGTGACGACATCGATGGATTCGTTTCTGATGGGGAGCTGCAGCGCATCGGCCCGGACCCAAGGCCCGGGGCCGCGATCCACAGCCAACGCCAGTTCGTGCTCAGACAGATCCAAACCGATGACCGTACGACCCGGCTGGGCCAGCTCACGCGACATCGGGCCCGAACCGCACGCGAGATCGAGCACAGTACTCGCATCCGTCGACACTGCTCGGGCCAACCAGCGGTATGGCGAATGGTCCCCCGAGAGAGCCCGGGAGAGCACCGCCTCGGCGATCCCGGCCCTCTCCCGGTGAAACTCGGCAAGGTAGGTCCGCCAGTTCACCTCGTCGCTGCTCACCGCGAAACCCCTCGCGGCGCATTCACACGCGCGACACGAACAGGTGGGTGGATGCTTCGCGGTCGATCTCGCAGCTGGGCAAACCGTCGACCGTAAGCCGGACACCCAGTCCCCCAACCTCAGCACGGACCTCGGCGCCTGGCTGTATACCCGCCTGTCGCAGAGTGCCCATCATCTCGACGTCCTTCTGGATCTCCTCGCTCATCCGCTCGATAACGACCCTGATGGGGGACGCAGAGCTGCTGACGACATCCTGCAACTGCTCATTCCCGTCCCGGAACGGCTCGGTAGCACCGTTCACGCCCAGCTCATCGAGCCCCGGAATGGGATTGCCGTACGGCGACATGGTTGGCGCGTTCAGCAGGTCCACGAGTCGGCGTTCCACATCTTCAGAGATGACGTGCTCCCACCGGCACGCCTCGTCGTGCACCTTCTCCCAGTCCAGCCCGATCACGTCGATGAGCAGTCGCTCGGCGAGCCGATGCTTCCTCATCACTCGCGTCGCACGCATACGACCCTCGGCGGTCAGCTCCAGATGGCGGTCGCCCAGGACGTGCACCAGGTTGTCACGCTCCATACGAGCAACGGTCTGCGACACGGTCGGGCCACTTTGATGCAGGCGCTCGGCGATCCGCGCCCGAAGGGGAACAATCCCCTCCTCCTCCAGCTCATAGATTGTGCGGAGGTACATCTCGGTGGTATCGATCAGGTCGCTCACGTCTCTCCTATTGTCTCCGCTCGCGCATCGCGCTGGAACGTGGTCCTTGCTCACTCCTGTGCAGACGGAAATTCTGTCTGCTCGCTCGCCCGGTCCAGACAGCAGGTCGCTACTTCCAACAGTCGCGAAAGACCGATGATCCCCGAGGCAAGATTAGACGATGCGTTTGGACGGACATGCTGCGATCTGGTGGGTACGACGCGATCTCCGACTGGCTGACAACCCCGCACTTCGTTCGGCAATCGACGACGGAGAAGCGGTGCTACCGCTCTTCGTGCTCGACCCGGCGCTCATGGCCTCGGCGGGCCAGGCTCGGCGAGCGTGGCTGATAGCGGCGCTGCACATACTCGATCGTGACTTGCGTGATATCGGAGGGCAGGGTCTTAGCGTCATGGGCGGCGACCCCGCTGCTGTGGTTCCGCGACTGGCAAAGGCCCATGACGCTCAACGGGTACACATCACTGCCGACTTCAGCCCGTACGGGCGCTCGCGAGACGCCCGTGTAGCGCAGGCGCTCGGCGCAGCCGACATCGAACTGTCCAGGACCGGTTCGCCGTACGCGGTGGCGCCGGGAACGCTTACGACTGGCTCCGGGCGGCCGTTTCAAATGTTCAGCGCGTTCCATCGCGCCTGGCTGGCGCACGGAGTCCACGAGCCGGCTCCAGCGATACCCGCGAGCGAGGTGCAGTGGCTGCTGGCCGACGACCAGGTCCGGCTGGACGATCCGGACGAGGACCTGCTTCCGCTCGCCGGAGAAATGCCCTCCAGGAAGGCATGGCAGACCTGGCTGAGCGGAGCGTCCAATGGGCTTGCCGACTACGACAAACTCCACGATTTCCCCGGAGCCGACGCCACATCGCACCTATCTATCGCGCTGCGCTGGGGCCACCTCCATCCCCGAACTGTGCTGCACGACCTCGCCCGGATCCGCTCGACTAGCGCGGCGGCACTCGCCCGACAGATCGCGTGGCGCGATTTCTTCGCCGACGTCTTGTTTCACCGCCCCGAAGCGGTACGCGAGCCGATCCGTCATGAGTTCAACAAGATGCCGACCGATGATCCGGCTCAAGTGGAGACTGTTGCCCAGCGGCTCAAGGCGTGGCAGCAGGGCAGGACCGGCTATCCGCTCGTCGACGCGGGCATGCGGCAGCTCCTAGCGCAGGGATGGATGCACAATCGAGTGCGGATGGTTGTTGCGTCCTTCCTCACCAAGGATCTGCACATCGGGTGGTGGCACGGCGCTAACTGGTTCATGGAGCATCTGCGTGACGGGGACATCGCTCAGAATCAGCTCAATTGGCAATGGGTGGCCGGCTGCGGCACCGATGCGGCACCGTATTTTCGGATCTTCAACCCCACAGGTCAGTCGGAGAAGTTCGATGCTGACGGCAGCTACATCAGGCGCTACGTACCAGAGCTTGCCGACGTGCCGATTGAGCACGTGCACACGCCGTGGACCGCGCCGGACGGGGTTCCAAAGGGTTATCCGGAGCCGATCGTGGTGCATGCCGTCGAGCGCAAGGAGGCCTTGGACCGCTACGCCGTTGTCAGAGGCCGTTGAGGATCCGCAGCAGCCGGGCCGCCTCGACGGTCACCGCGTCGCGGGCCGGGCCGAGATACTTGCGGCTATCAACCATCGTGGGGTTGTCGGCCAGCGACGACCTGACTGAGTTGGTGAACACCTGGTTGAGGTGGGTGGCGATGTTGATCTTCGTCATGCCAGCGTCGACCGCTCGGACCAGTTCCTCGTCTGGGACGCCCGAGGAGCCGTGCAACACCAGGGGCACGGGCACGGCATCCCGAAGCTCCTTGATCAGCTCGAGATCGAGCGCGACGCGCCGCTCAGTCATGGCGTGCAAAGTCCCCACGGCGACCGCCAGCGCGTCCACGCCGGTTGCCTCGACGAAGGCTCGCGCCTCCTCAGGCTCTGTTCGGGCACCTGGGCTGTGGACACCATCCTTGCCACCGATCTCTCCGAGCTCAGCCTCGACGTCCAGCCCACGATCGTGGCAGCGCCGCACGACCGCAGCCGTGGCGGCGACGTTCTCCGCGTACGGCATCGTCGATCCGTCGAACATCACTGAGCCAAAGCCGAGCTCGACCGCCTCGTCGACCAGGCTCGTATCGGTGGCATGGTCAAGGTGCACGACCATGGGGACGGTTCCGCTGCGCGCCAGGGCCAGCGTGGCCAGTGCAATCGGGGCCAGCGCACCGTGATAGCGCACGGCATTCTGTGAGATTTGCAGCACCAAGGGGGTCCCAGCAGCCTCAGCGGCAGCAGTCAACGCCTCGGCGTGCTCGAGGCTGAAGACGTTGAACGCTCCCAAGCCTGTGCCGGAAGCGGCCGCTGGGGAGAGCACGTCGGTGAGCCGGACCAGGGTCATCGATGCTTCATAGCACGACCCTCTTTGTTTTGCTAGCTGCTCGCGCATCGCGCTTGGAATCCGCCTACTTCGTCGTCGCTCGCAGACGATGAAGCGTGTCTGCTCGCTTCTCCTCAGCACGGCGGCGCGCGATTCCCGACGCTCGCAGCTGGGGCGCGACCGCATTCCGCTAAGTCCGTTGACCCGACCCCTGTGCGCGCATACCTTAGTGAGACACGGAAAGGAGGTGGTCCAGAGAATGAATGATTTTTGGACATGTGAGGTGACGGCCAGCTAGCCGCTCCCGACTGTGAACGACTGGTCGCGTGCGGCCGGGCTAATCCACAGCCAACACCCGAACCCGCGAGCGCCGGATTTTGTCCGTCCGGCCAACATGCTCTCTGCTTCAACCAGGCCCCGAAAAGGGTCTGCCACAGAGTGTGCGTTGCCAAGCTCGCGGGTTTGTCCATGTTTCCTGATCTCAGGAGCCGTCGATGATCGGGCTGAGCGCTTTGACCGTGTCGATGGAGTCGGCCTCTGCAGCCGACTTGTCGGGTCGATAACGCAGCACCCGGGCAAACCGCAGTGCCACCCCTCCGGGGTAGCGGGTCGAGACCTGCAGCCCGTCGCAGGCGATCTCCACCACCGTTGAGGGCTCGACATAGACCGTGCCCGCCGTACGCCGGACCTCCAGCTCCAGGAAGCGGGCCGTCTGCCAGGTCAACAGCTCGTCTGTGAGGCCCTTGAACGTCTTGCCCAGCATGATCAACTCCCCCGAAGCAGGATCACGGGCCGCGAGGTGCAGGTTGGACAGCCAGCCCTGCCTGCGGCCGTGCCCCCACTCGGCGGCGGTGACGATGAGGTCGAAGGTGTGTCGAGGCTTGACCTTGACCCAGGCCGAATCCCGCCGCCCGGCCGCGTACGGCGCATTGAGATTCTTGATCACAACGCCTTCGTAGCCGCGGCTGACTGCATCGGCGAATGTGTCTGCAGCCTCTCCGGCGGTCGTGCAAACCCGGCGCGGGACGCTAACCGTTCCCGGTAGCAGCCGCTGCATCAATTCCAGCCGCTCCGACAACGGCGCATCCAGCAGGTCTCGGCCGTCCACATGCAACAGGTCAAAGAAGAAGACCTGAAGCGGACCGGTCTGCGCAAGCGCAGAGACATCAACGCTGCTCATCGTGCGGGACGCCACGACCTGGAAGGCTTCGGGGCGACCGTCGCTGCGCAATGAGAGCCCTCGCCATCGAGTACGAGCTGATCATGGGGAAGGGCCCGCGCCACTGCCACCACCTCGGGAAGCCGCGTGGTGATGTCGTCCAGACTGCGGGTGAAGATCCGGACCTCCTGGCCCGCGCGATGCACCTGCACGCGTACCCCGTCCAGCTTGTAGTCCGCGACTGCCGGAAGGCCGGTCTTGTCCAGCGCGGCATCCGGGCCAGGCGCGCTGGCCGCCAACATCGGCTGGATGCCCACGCCGACCTGGAGGCCGACCGCCTGGAGTGCCTCGAGGCCGCCGGCCAACAGCACGGCGGCGGCAGCCGTGGTCGACGACATCAACATGGCTGCGCGGCGTACGGCCGCGACCGGAACGTCGAAGGCAGCAGCCAGGCCTTCCTGGACCGCGGCTTCCATAGCGCCTTGCCGCAGCTCCCCGAAGACCAAACCGCGCAGCAGATCCTGCTCGTCTGCGGTTGCTCGGGCGAGCAGCGCGTTCACCGCAGTAGCTCGAGCAGCCGTCGATCCGACACCGCTGAGGCTCGCGACGCAGGAGAAAACGGCGTCGACCTCGCTTACGGTCAGCGAGGACTCGACCGCTGGCGAGGGTATGTTCTGCAGCGACTTCCAGCCCACCCCCGTACGCCGCTGGCGCAGGCTCCCCGCCAAGTACGAGACCACGATCTCCACGTCATCGCGCGAGGCCTCCCGAAGCACCGCGGCGATGATGTCACGCTTGGCGTTCCGAGAACGGGTGTCGGCGAGCGCGATTCGGGTGTCGGCGAGCCGGCTCAGCAGCATGCTGGCGATTCTCCCTCTCGACACCGTCAAATTTCCGACCAGCGCGGACTTTTCGTGTTGCCAGGCGCCGATCAGTAGTCGAAAAGCCCGACCCTGGTCGGAATCTTCGCAACCAGCACACAGATCGAGTTGCCGACGCGGTAATGCAAGAACGGCGCTCACCCGAAGTGGGAGAGCGCCGTTCTTGTTAGCGAGAAGTCAGGCCTTTTCTTCCGTCTCCTCGGTCGCGTCTGGTTCGCTGACCGTGGCAGCCTCCTCATCGGAGGAGTCGTCGCTCGGTTGCTCCTGCTCCGCGGTGGCGTCATCCACTTCACTCGTTTCCTCAACGAGCTTCTCTGCCGGGCTTGTCTCAGCAGGCTGCGACTCGGCGGTGGGTGCAGCTGCAGCGGCCGGAGCAGCCTCAGCAGACGGAGCCGCTGCCGCAGCAGTCGAAGCGGCCGGAGCCGCTGCCGCAGCAGTCGAAGCGGCCGGAGCCGCTGCCGCAGCAGTCGAAGCGGCCGGAGCCGCTGCCGCAGCAGTCGAAGCGGCCGGAGCCGACTTGGCCACCGCCTTCTTCGCAGGAGCCTTCTTCGCCGGAGCAACGCCTTTGGCGTTCGCCTTCCGGCTCTCTTCGACAGACTCCGTGACCAGTTCGATCACCGCCATCGGAGCGTTGTCACCCTTACGCGGACCGACCTTGGTGATCCGCGTATAGCCGCCCTCCCGGTCAGCCAGGCCGGGTGCGATCTCGGTGAACAGCGTGTGCACCACACCCTTGTCACGAACGGTCGTAAGCACCAGACGCCGCGCGTGGATGTCGCCACGCTTGGCCTTGGTGATCAACTTCTCCGCCAGCGGACGCAACCGCTTCGCCTTGGCCTCGGTCGTCACGATCCGGCCATGTTCGAACAGCTGAGTGGCCAGATTAGACAAGATGAGCCGCTGGTGGGCGGCACTTCCTCCGAGGCGAGCGCCTTTCGTGGGTGCTGGCATGTCAATTCTCTCCTGAGCTCGGGGATAAGCCGATTACTGCGGGGGTTCAAAGGGGGTCGCCCCACTTTGCTTACTGCGGGAGGTTCAAGGGGGGTCGCCCCCTTGCTTCATGCGGGGGTTCAAAGGGGGTCGCCCCCCTTTGCTTAATACTGTTCGGTCTCACTGAA